>Ga0335075_10000358_pt1 | contig 82013 bp, 76 predicted proteins | sample Lox_Sample_24_FD_206723 | JGI IMG/M metagenome (GOLD analysis project Ga0335075, IMG submission 206723) | Soil microbial communities from Loxahatchee National Wildlife Refuge, Florida, United States - Lox_Sample_2.4 | ecosystem: Environmental > Terrestrial > Soil > Wetlands | place: USA... | reverse complement strand
GACCGGCGATCAGCAGGCTGTCGCTTGGCAGCGCGACTTGGTCGAAGGTGACGTCGTAATAGGCGCGAGTGATGTCCAGGGTTTGCTCTTTGTGCAACGTGACGCCGGCCGTGGCGGCTGGCACAACGAACCGAGCGGCCTGATTGTTGAGCATGGCATCGACGAGCAACCACTGTGCCGAGCCGGCGTCTTGGACGTGAGTTTTCTCGCCCGTGAGCACGTAGCTCGTCGCGGTGGCATGCGCGCGGGCCCCAAGGGAGGCGATCGACCATGGCTGGGCGCGCTCACCGAACGCCCAGGCGGCGGTGGCCGAGCCGTTCAGCAGCCCGACCATCATCCCGGATCGGCCATCGCGTGCGGCGCCGGCCAGCGCGTCGGCGACCACGACAGTTGGCATGAACGGGCTCGGTAGCAGAAAGCGGCCGTGTTCGGCGGCCACGATGGCCAGGTCCACGAGCTGTTGTCCCAGGCCGCCCTCGTCCTCGGCGACGGCCAGTGCGGGCCATCCCAGTTCGGAGCCCTGCTGCCACAGTTTGGCGTCATAGTCATCTGCGTCATCGCAGAGTGCGCGGATGGCTTCCAAAGGTGCTTTAGCGGTTAGGAGTCCGCGGGTGGACTCCTGCAGTGCCCGCTGCTCGTCGGTGAATTCGAAGTCCATCAGCGTCCTTAAGTTCGCGGAGCCGTCGTCGGGTCGCTATCAACCGCGCCGGCCGTGCACCCGCTGGCGCAGTTGATCCGGCAGCGTGGGCGGGTGGCTTAAATCATAACATTCAGTGTACTCTATAGAGCTGACCGGCTAAGGAGTGTAGTGGGCAGTTTTCGACGGGTGCGTCGCATCGTCAGGGGCGCAGGGCAGGTGTCTGCGGTGACGCGGGGAGCTTGCTGTGACTGAAACGGTGCGGCCGGATAGGTCGGCTCAGGAGTTCGACTATCCCATCAAGGATGAAGATATCGAGCGGGCGCGGCTGTTGGTGGGGTTGTATCCGCCCAACAGCGTGGATGAGTACCACCGCGTGGTCACCGCGGACGGCATCCGCAATTTCGCGCGGTCCTATGGTGATGACAACCCGTTGTTCGCTGATCCCGACTACGGTGCCCACACTCGATGGGGTGAGCAAATCGCTCCGCCGATGTTCTTGGCGGCATGTTCGCGCAAGATGTTGGGGGATCCGTTACCCGCCGATATTCGGGACAAGACCAAGCGGTTATTTTCCGGGGTCCACCTCTTTGTTTCGGGTCAAGACACCGAATGGTTTAGGCCGCTATATCCCGGCGATGTGCTCTACGGATTCGGTGGCTGGGAATCGGTGGAAGAGAAAGAGAGCCAGTTCGCGGGGCGGTCAATAATCCGAGTGCTGCGATCGGTCCGGGTCAATCAGCACGCCGAGGTGGTCGCCATCCAGCGGACCATCTTGATCGCCACCGAACGCCAAAAATCAAGGGAACGCGGCAAATACATGCGTATCGAGCCTGCGACCTATACACTCGAGGAGATCGCCGAGATCGATGCGATCTATGCCGCGGAGAGTCCCCGCGGTGCCGAGCCCCGCTACTACGAGGACGTCGCGGTGGGTGAGGCGCTGCCGAAGATGGTCAAGGGCCCGTTGACGTTGACCGACATCATTTCGTTTCATGCCGGCGGCTATGGGTTTGCTCCTTACGGCATCGGGCCAGCGCGGGTGGGGTACAAGAACCGGCAGAAGGTGCCAAAGTTCTACATCGCCAATGCCGCTGGGATTCCCGATGTGGCACAGCGGCTGCACTGGGAGAACGAGTGGTCCCAATCGATCGGCAACCCGATGGCCTACGACTACGGCGTGACTCGGGAATGCTGGCTCACCCATTACCTCACCGACTGGATCGGTGACGACGGCTGGCTGGTGCGCCAACACGACGAGATGCGCAAATTCAACTACATCGGCGACACCCAAGTGATCACGGGCGAGGTCGTTGCCAAACGCATCGAGGGGCAGAACTGCCTTGTAGACATCGACTTTCGTGCTACCAACCAGCGTGGCGAGATCACAACACCGGCCAGTGCCACGGTCGCCCTGCCCAGCCGCGATCACGGTCCGGTTACCCTGCCGAATCCCACGCACGACATCGCCGGCAAAGCCATCACCATGATGCAACGTCATCACGAATTACGACGAACGTCGTCGGACTGAGGAGATCTATGGGCATCGCGCTCACGGACGAGCATCGACAGCTCGAAAAGGTGGCCTCGTCATTCCTGAGTGCCCAGAAAGCCCGCTTGCTGGCCCGCGAGCTGTTGGACTCGTCGGCTGAAAGCTTGCCGATATTCTGGCCGGACCTTGCCGAGCTCGGCTGCCTCGGACTGCATGTTCCCGAGCAGTACGGTGGCTCTGGCTACGGGCTACTTGAACTCTGTATTGTCACAGAACAACTCGGCCGTGCGTTTGCGCCCGGACCGTTTTTGCCAACCGTCATCGCCTCTTCGGTCATCGCCGCGCGGGGCTCGGTCGAACAACGTAATGGGCTGCTGCCCAGCTTGATCGACGGCACCACCGTCGCCGGGGTGACGCCGACTTCCAACGTTGTGCTGCGCGATGGGTTTGCCAGTGGTGACGCCGGCGTAGTGCTGGGCGTCGGGTTAGCGGACATGTTGCTGATCGGGATCGGCGATGACGTTGTGGTTCTGCAGGCATCGGGACCGGGAGTCACGATCGACATTCCGGCCAACGTAGACCCGACCCGCCGATCAGGCCGCGTCACCCTGGATGCGGTCCCGATCAGCGAAGATCAGCTCATCTCGGACGCGGCGTCGTACTTGCTCGCGGTGACCCGTCTGCTTGTCGCGGCCGAAGCTGTTGGCGGCGCGCAGGATTGCTTGGACGCCGCCGTGGGTTATGCGAAGGTCCGCGAGCAGTTCGGGCGCACCATCGGCACCTTCCAGGCCATCAAGCATCACCTGTCCAACATGCTGGTGGCCGCTGAGGCGGCGGTCGCGACGGTCTGGGATGCCGCCCGCACCGCGGAGGGTACTGCCGAGCAATTCCAGTTGATGGCCGGCTGCGCCGCCGTCCTGGCGATTCCTGCCTATGTCCACAACGCTGAGCTGAACATCCAAATCCACGGCGGCATTGGCTACACGTGGGAACACGATGCCCACCTGCATCTGCGCCGAGCGGTCACGATGCGTGCCATGTTCGGTGGCGATGCACCGGCGCGCGACGTGTTCACCCTTGCCTCCCAGGGGATCACGCGAGAGAACTACATTGATCTTCCGCCGGAAGCCGACGAACTGCGGGCCCAGGTAGCGGCCGAGGTAGCCGAGCTAGCCCGGCTGGATGAGCGCGGCCGCCGAGATCGGCTGATCGAAACCGGCTATCTGATGCCACATTGGCCTAAACCCTGGGGGCGGGCTGCGGGTGCGGTGGAACAGCTGGTGATTGACGAGGTCTTCGCCGCGCACGGCATCAAGCGGCCAAATCTCAGCATCACCGGGTGGGTGGTCTTCACCCTGATACAGCACGGAACTCCCGAACAGATTGAGCGATTCGTCAACCCAGCGCTGCGGGGCGACGAAGTCTGGTGCCAGTTGTTCTCCGAACCCGATGCCGGATCCGATGCCGCCGGCGTCAAGACGAGGGCAGTTCGGGTGGACGGCGGGTGGAAGATCAATGGCCAGAAAGTGTGGACCAGCTTGGCGCAAAACTGCCAGTGCGGCTTGGCCACCGTGCGGACGGATCCCGACGCACCCAAACACGCGGGTATCACCACAATGATCATCGACATGTCCGCTCCCGGCGTACAGGTGCGCCCGCTGCGCCAAATCACGGGCAGCTCCGAGTTCAATGAAGTCTTTTTTACCGACGTATTCGTTCCGGACGCCCATGTGCTCGGCGAACCAAACGCCGGGTGGACGGTGGCGCGGGCCACTCTCGGTAACGAACGGGTAAGTCTCGGTGGCGGTTCGCCGGTGGAAGGCGCCGCCGAGTTCCTGGTCAAACTTGCCGCGCGATGTGACCAGAACGTCGAGGGCGCACGGCCCAGGGCAGGCCGATTCGTCGCACGCGATCATGCTCTGCGGCTGCTGAATTTGCGCCAGGCCGTGCGCAGCATCGTCGGCGGCGAGCCCGGCCTGGGCGGCAATGTCACGAAACTACTTGTGGCCGAGCATATGAGCGAGCGAGCGACCTTCTCTGCCGAACTGCTGGGTCCCGATGTCGCGTTGGTCGCTGGGCAGGCGCGCAAGGCTGGCGTGATGGTGCTCGCCGCACGGGGAATGTCAATCGCCGGTGGCACCTCGGAAGTGACCAGAAACCAGATCGCGGAACGCATCCTGGGGATGCCCCGCGACCCCCTCATTGCCTAAATCGGCCGCCAGGCCCAACTACCCATTAGTGAAAGAGGAGCGATGACCGAAACCGGACGAGTACAGGACAAAGTCGTGCTGATCACCGGTGGCGCCCGCGGCCAGGGCTGCAGCCACGCGATCAAGCTCGCCCAGGAGGGTGCCGACATCATCTTGTTCGATATCTGCCGCGATATCGAGAGCAATGGTTACCCGCTTGCCACACCACACGATCTCGAAGAAGCCGGATTGCTGGTCGAAAAGACCGGACGGCGCGCGATCACCGCCGAAGTTGACGTCCGAGACCGCAAGGGGTTGGAAGCGGCGTTGGCGTCGGCGGTCGAGGAACTCGGCGCGCTCGACGTAGTGGTGGCCAACGCGGGTATCTGCCCGCTCGGCGAAGGCGCGCCGATCACGGCGTTCGCGGACGCCTTCGACGTCGACTTCATCGGCGTGGTGAACACGGTTCATGCCGCGTTGCCGTATTTGAAGGCCGGCGCTTCGGTTATCACGATTGGTTCCATCGCAGGCCTGATGGCAGAGGCCTCCGGTGGAGCCGCGGGGCCCGGCGGTCCGGGTGGAGCGGGCTATAACCTGGCTAAGCAGTTGGTTGACCGTTACACCCGCGGTCTGGCAATGCAATTGGCGCCCCGGTCGATCCGGGCCAACGTGATTCATCCCACCAATGTGAACTCACCCATGCTCAACAGCGAGCCGATGTATCGCACGTTTCGTCCAGACCTCGAGAATCCCACCCGCGACGATGCGATCCTGGCGTTTCCTGCGATGCAGGCCATGCCCATTCCGTATATGGATCCTGAGGACACCTCAAATGTGGTGTGTTTCTTAGCATCTGATGAATCACGCTATGTCACTGGCCTTCAATTCAAGGTTGACGCGGGCGCCATGTTGAAGCTGTAAGACCGCGTGCTGGACCAGTTTCAACGATCACCTGTGAAAGGATCACCATGACCTCGATGGACAGCCGCACCGAGTCCTGCCCGGTACTCAACTTCGATTTTGCCGCCTCTAAGCCGGAGGGCACCTGGCGTCGGACCTATGACGAGCTACGCGCGCAGTTTCCTTGGTACCGGAATGAATTCGGACCCGGCTTCTGGACGTTTGTCAACCACGAGGGCATTTTGCAGATCTTGCAGGACCCGAAGACCTTCTCCAGTAGTTCGGTCAGCCCGTTCGATCCCGATCCACCTTATAAGTGGATCCCGGAAATGCTCGACGGCGATGAGCACAAGCAGTGGCGACGCCAATTGGGACCGCTGTTCGCACCTGGAGCGGTCGAGCGCATGGATGCGACAGTCCGTCGCCGGGCCATTGCCATCATCGATGGTCTGGTTGAGAAGGGCTCGTGCGACTTCATGGCCGACTTCGCGCAGCAATTTCCGACCACCATCTTTTTGGAATTAATGGGCCTGCCGGTCGAGGAACTCAGCCAGTTCCTGGAGTGGGAGCACACGATCCTTCACACTCCTAATGTGGCCGGCACACAACAGGATTCCAGCTCCGAACAGAACCAGTCCGTCCAGATGGAGGCGATGATCGCGGTCATGGGCCGCTTCGCGGCCATCATTGCAGAGCGGCGCGAGCAGCCACGAGATGACATCATCAGTAAGGCGATCGGTTATCGCATCGACGGAGAACCTGTCTCCGACGCGGATCTATTGTCGTTTTGCCTGCTGATGTTCATGGCCGGCCTCGATACCGTGACCATGACTTTGGGATGGTCGTTCCTGCATTTGGCCCGAAACCCGCAGGACCGCAAACGTATAGCGGAGGATCGCGATTCGATCCCGCGTGCCGTCGAAGAGTTCCTCCGCGCGTACGCGATCGTCATTCCGGCACGCAAGGTCGTTGCGGACGTCGAGGTGCAGGGCTGCCCGCTGAAGGCGGGCGACATGGTGAGTTTGCCACTCGTTGCGGCGACGCGTGACGATGACGCGTTCGCGAATGCGACCGCGATCGACATCGACCGATTTCCGAACAACCACATTGCCTTTGGCGCAGGCCCACATCGCTGTCTGGGCTCTCATCTCGCCAGGCGTGAACTCAAGATCGCGCTTGAGGAATGGCACAAAAGGATTCCCAACTACCAGCTGGCCCCGGAGGCAGACCTGATCGAATACGGGGGACAGATCGGGTTAGAGTCGCTGCCTTTGGTCTGGTAGTCGCGCGGTCGGGGAGAAGCCGTCCGAGAGCGGTGCCGAAGGAGAAGACATGGCAGTTGATGCAAATTCAACCGGGCAACTGGAGATTGTTGGCGACCCGGAAGACTGCGACCTCGACGCGCAGGACGATCAAACTGCGGGCACTGAATCCGTTGAGCGGCAGAGACTATCGAGTCCTCGGCAGGCCGTCGTTGTCGGACTGCTGATGGTGGCAGTGTTGAGTGGTGTGGCCGGTTGGATCGGCTGGCACGCGCGTGAAGCACATCGAGTCCAGCAGCAGCGCGGCTTGTTTTTGACTGTCGGCCGGCAGGCCGCGGTGAATCTCACCACGATCAGCTACACCGAGGTCGATGCCGATGTGCAGCGGATCCTGGACTCGGCCACCGGAACCTTCCACGATGACTTTCAACGGCGGTCGCCGGCGTTTATGCAGCTTGTCAAGCAACTCCAGTCCACATCTGTGGGGACGGTCACCGAGGCGGGCCTCGAGTCAGTCGATGGTGATCAGGCCCAGGTGCTGGTCGCTGTCTCGGTGAAGACCTCGACCGCCGGGGCGTCAGAACCCGAGCCCCGGGCGTGGCGGATGCGGATCAGCGTGCAGAAGGCCGGTGACGGTGCCAAGGCTTCCAACGTCGAGTTCGTGCCATGACAAAAACAGCCGGCAAAACGTGCGACGAAGCCAGCGAGCCAGTCGGGGCGCAGATTGAGGACCCGATGGCTGATACCGAGACAGCAGAGGATGCTGCCGATGGCAGCGAGACGTCCACGCCGGAACGGGTACGAAGACGGCGTTGGACGCGTGCCGTGGGCGCCAACGTGTTACCCGTCGTAGCGTTGATGCTCGCGTTGGCGGCGGGCTTCCTGCGTTATCAGGACTCGTCGCTACACGAATCGCGGTTGGCCCAGATCGACTCCATGCGAGCGGCAACCGAGAGCACGATCGCACTGTTGTCCTACAAACCCGACACCGTCGAGAAGGACCTCGGTGCAGCGCGGGACAGGACCACCGGCGATTTCAAGAATGCGTATACGTCACTGACGCACGACGTAGTGATCCCAGGGGCCAAGCAGAAACACATTTCCGCAACCGCCACGGTTCCGGCCTCAGCGTCGGTATCGGCGACCGCGAATCACGCGGTGGTCTTGGTATTCGTGGACCAGACCGTGATCGTGGGCGATGACGCGCCGACCATGACGGCCTCGAGCGTCAAGGTGAGTTTGGACAAGGTCGGTAACCATTGGCTCATCTCGGGATTTGACCCGGTATGACAGGCATCAAGTTATCGGTAGCCCGCCTGATAACCGAAAGACTTTGAGAACGAGGAGGTTCACATGCCCAGCACAACCCGGACCTGTTCAGGATTTCGAACGCGCGGTTATGGGCTTGTCCTGGCTGTTCCGACGATGCTCATCGGCGGTGCCGTGCTGGCTTCGCCTGTCGCTGGTGCCGACAACAAACGACTCAACGACGGCGTCGTGGCGAACGTATATACCGTCCAGCACCAGGCGGGCTGCACCAATGACGTACGTATCGATCCGCGGCTGCAGCTGGCCGCTCAATGGCACACCAACGATGTACTCAACAACCGCAGCCTTGACGGCGATCTCGGCTCCGACGGATCGACAGCGCAGGACCGCGCCAATGGCACCGGGTTTCACGGCAAAGTGGCTGAAACGGTAGCGATCAATCCCGCGTTAGCGATCAGCGGTATGGAAGTTATTAACCAGTGGTATCACAATCCGGCTGATTTCGCCGTCATGGCCAACTGCGCCAATACGGCGATCGGCGTTTGGTCGGAGGACAGCTCGGACCGCAGCGTCGTGGTCGCGGTCTATGGCCAGCCCACGGATGCCCCGCCACCCGGGAACCCTCCGGTTCAGATTCCGGGCTTCGATCCGAATCCCGACTACGACGCGAGCGATGAGCTCGAATTTGGCATCAACTGGTTCCCATGGATTCTCCGAGGCGTTTACCCTCCACCAGGCTATCCGCCGAAGTAGGGCCCACACGCCGAGAAGATGCCTGCGGCGCGCCGCCTTGCTAGCCCAGGCTTGCCTGGAGGCCTTGGTCGCTGCGGCTGTTATCTGCCGCGGCGATCACGGGTCGTGATCGAGGATCAACGCTTTCTCAGGACACGCGGCGACGCCCACCCGGGTGGTCTGCTCGTCTTTCGGTTCGACCTCGCGCGGCTGCAAGGCTGAGTAGCCTGAGTCGTCGATCGGAAACAAGGCGGGGTCAACCGCATAGCACTGGGCGTGACCGCTGCATTTGGCGTTGTCGACACGTACCTTCACAAATGCCTTATCCTTCCGTGTTCAGATCGAGCGAAACAGCCACTCGACTTTCGTGATCACAACAACTCCAGGATGGTCGCGTTGGCTTGGCCACCGCCCTCACACATGGTCTGGAGGCCATACTGAATCCCGTTGTCCCGCATGTGGTAGAGCATCGTGGTCATGATGCGTGCTCCAGATCCACCGAGGGGGTGGCCCAGCGCGATCGCGCCACCGTTGGGGTTCAACTTTTTCTCGTCTGCGCCGATGTCCGCCAGCCACGCCAGCGGCACCGATGCGAACGCCTCGTTCACCTCGAATACGCCAATCTGGTCAAGTGCCAAACCCGAACGTGTCAGCACCTTCTCAGTTGCGGGGATCGGCGCTGTAAGCATGACCACCGGGTCTGCGCCTGCCAACGCCACCGTGTGCACTCCAGCAAGCGGTTTTAAACCCAAACTCTTTGCCTTCTCGGCTGACATGACCAACAGTGCTGCCGCGCCGTCAGAGATCTGGCTTGAGTTACCCGCGTGGATGACGCCGTCGGGCTTGAATGCCGGTTTCAGTTGGGCCAGCTTCTCAATCGAGCCGCCGCGCCGGATGCCCTCGTCCTTCATAGCCACGTTGCCATCGGGAACCTTGATGCCCACGATCTGATCTTCGAATGCGCCGGCATCCTGTGCGGCGGCTGCCTTTTCGTGCGAACTGAGCGAGAATTCATCAAGTACCGAGCGGTCCAAGCGCCACTTCTCCGCTATCGTCTCGGCACCGACGCCTTGATTTGGTCGGACGTGGTAGCGGGCGGTGAAGCCGTCGGGGAACGGGCTACCGCCGGCGGCCATTGCGGCGCCCATCGGCACCCGCGACATGGACTCAACGCCACCAGCTACGACAACGTCATAGTGGCCCGCAACCACGCTGGCGACAGCGAAGTGCACTGATTGCTGGCTGGAACCGCATTGCCGGTCGACCGTCACTCCTGGGACGCTTTCGGGCCAACCGGCGGTCAAAACCGACGTGCGGGCGATGTCGCCGGCTTGTTCCCCAGCCTGTCCCACACAACCCCAGATGACGTCGTCAATAAGCTCGGGGGCGACGCCAGCCCGATCCACCAGACTGTTGAGGACTTGGGCCGATAGCTCGGCCGGGTGCACTCCCGATAATCCGCCATTGCGCTTGCCGACTGGCGAACGCACGGCCTCCACGATAACGGCCTCAGCCACTGACCACACCCTTCGATAGACACTCGCTTTGCGACCAAAATTAAAGAGTATACTGAATTAGATATACTTGACAAGTGGTCAGCGCCGATACCATCCCAGCCTGCCAAGCGGCTGTGGCGCGGCTGGCGGCGTCGGGACCACCTTTCCGACGTGACGGCGTTATTGTTGGATCATGCCTGTTCCGGAAGGGTTGGCGACATTTCTTCGGGCCCGGCGTGACCTGTTGCGGCCCACCGATGTTGGTCTGCCCATGGGAAACCGTAGGCGGGTAACGGGTCTGCGCCGCGAAGAAGTCGCCATGCTGGCGGGGATCAGCACCGAGTACTACCTGCGGCTTGAACAAGGGCGTGAGCGCCAACCATCGGATCAGGTCCTCGAAGCGCTTGCGCAGGCGTTGCAACTGGACAACGATGCCGTGCAGTACATGCGTAACCTCACACGCCCGGCGCCTCGTCCTCGCGCAGTGGTTGAGCGGGTCGACCCGGGCATCTCAACGCTAATTAGCAGCTGGCCGCTGACGCCGGCCTACGTGCTGGACCGCCGCATGACGATCTTGACTGCTAACTCGTTGGCTCAAGCGCTAGTCCCTTTTTTCGGAGCACAGGTGAACCTGCTGTGGGCGACATTCATGGAGCCCGAATTGCGTGAGCGGGTAGGTAATTGGGATGCGGTGACTGAAATCACGGTGTCGTGGCTGCGGTATCTCGTCGCGGAAGACAACAACTGCGATCTTGAGCTCCAATCACTGATCGGCGAGTTGAGCGTCGCCAGTCCGCGATTCCACAGCTTGTGGGCTCGTCAGGATGTCAAACAGAAGACCGGCGGTCCTGCCCTGTTTGATCACCCTCAGGTCGGCCCAATGGAGCTGCGATATCGGGTGTTCGTTCTGCCGGACGTCCGCCAAACCCTCGTCGCCTACTACCCCGAATCGGGGTCGCCGTCCGAGGAGGCCCTGCGCCTGCTTTCCAGCCTCGCGCAGCCATCGGCGTAATACCACCTCGACGCCCAAGCTGTTCCTGGCACTACCAGGAGAACTGTGGCCTGGATGTGCCACGCTCACTGGGCAAATCTGGTTGTGATTCAAACGATCTAGGAGCAACCAGTGACAGATTACAGTTCCCCGGCACCGCAGGACTTCGCCGAACGGGTACGCACTAATCAGCAGCATCTGACCTCCGGATTAAAGCCGAGATACGACTTCATCGTTTGCGGCGCGGGCTCGTCGGGTTCAGTGGTAGCCCGACGCCTGGCAGAAAACCCGGACGTCGATGTGTTGCTGGTGGAAGCCGGCGGCGACGACACCAGTCCGAGTGTTACTGAGTCGAGCCAGTGGCCGACCAATCTCGGCAGCGAGCGTGACTGGAATTTCCGGGGATTGCCGAACCCGCGCTTGAACGGCAGATCCATTCCGTTCTCGATGGGCAAAGCGCTCGGCGGCGGCTCAGCGATCAATGTGATGATCTGGGCACGCGGACATCAAAGCGACTGGGATTTCTTCGCCCGCGAAACTGGCGATTCCGCCTGGGGCTATGACTCAGTGCTCGGAATTTATCACCGGGTCGAAGACTGGCACGGTGCCGCCGATCCGCAGTATCGCGGCACGGGCGGACCCGTCTTTGTTCAACCGGCGCCTGAACCGAGTCCGCTGGCGCCGGCTACCGTCGCGGCTGCCCGCTCAGTAGGTATTCCCACCTTCGAGAACCCGAACGGGCGGATGATGGAAGGTCCTCGCGGAGCTGCGATCAGCGACATCCGCTCCCGAAATAGCAAACGAGAGTCGGTATTCCGGTCCTACACCTATCCGTACATGGACCGGAAAAATTTGACCGTCCTGAGCCATGCGCTCGTAACGCGGGTGATTCTCGACGGGAACCGTGCCACGGGCGTGGAAATCTCGTGCCGCGGTACCACACTGGCCGTCTGCGCCGAGGCGGAAGTCGTGCTGTCGATGGGCGCTATGCACACACCGAAAGTGTTGATGCACTCGGGCATCGGTGACCAAGCCGAACTTGATCGTCTCGGCATCCCGCTGAGGCAGCACCTACCCGGCGTCGGCCGCAACTTCCAGGACCACGTAGCTCTCTATTGCATCTGGCAAGATCGGGTGCCATTACCGCCGCGCAATAACATGTCCGAATCTACTGTTTACGCAACGATCTCCGACAGCGAGACCCCCGACGTGTTCATCTGCCAAGCCGAGTTGCCCATAGCCAGCAGCGACGAAGTTACCGCCCGGTTCGGGCATCCACCGTCGGGCTGGACGCTGGCTGCCGGACTCTCGCATCCAAAGAGCCGCGGTCGTCTACGTTTAACCGGACCTGACCCACAGGACCCGATCCATGTCGACGCCAACACATTCTGCGATCCCGATGATGTGAAGGCCGCAATTAGCCTTGTAAAACTATGCCGCGAAATCGGTAACGCAGATCCGCTGCGCCCGTTCGTTAGTCGCGAATTCACGCCGGGCAACCTGCACGGAGCGGGCCTCGAAGACTTCGTCCGCTATGCCGCGACCAGCTACTGGCACTCTTGCGGCACTGCGAAAATGGGCCAAGACTCGATGTCTGTCGTTGACGGAGCCCTGCGCGTTTACGGTATTGAGAACCTGCGGGTTGCCGATGGCTCAATCATGCCGCGGATCACGACCGGCAACACTATGGCCCCTTGCGTCGTCATCGGCGAACGAGCCGCGGAGATTCTCGCCGACAGGCACGGACTTGCCGATTTGACCAAGCTTATCCCAGGGGGATAAATCAGCTAATTCAGTATACTCTGGTGCCAAGCTTCGGGTACGCTGCATCAATAGCCGACACGGCCGCACGATCGCTGGTTGTTCAGCCGACCGAGTCAACGGCATCGGCCGCCGACTTACCGGGCCTTCGGCCGACAAAGGAGTCGACGTGATGAATGGTCAGCTTCGCTGTCGGACGCGCGTACCGGTTCATCGCGGTCAGTGCCGCTCGTACGGCCAGGATCCCCGACAACCTGAGATCACGCACGGCCTGCCGCGTCCGGACGGATTCTGGTGGCCCCGCCGGGCACCGGCCAAATAGCAGATGCGCAGCCTGCTTCTGCGGCTGTCGGCGCTTGATGCAGATGCTGCCACCGCTTTCCGGGTAATAGCGTTCTTCGACGCTCTTGTCGAGCATCACGCAAGCGCGGAAGCGCTGGTTCGCGCTGTCAGCGGGCTTGCGGAGTGCGGATGCGGGATGCAGCTCGCCGACGGCCGACAGTGGCGCTTCGCCCCAGACGGTCAACCGCTTTCCGGGTGCGCGCACACAGTCTCGGCGCAGACTCAGTTCGACGCCAACGACGTCGCCGGGAGGTTATGGCTGGAACGGCCAGGCGCGCCGGGCCCGTTCGACGACCTGATCCTCGAACGGGCCTCCTTGGCCGCACGCGGGCTGCTTGCCGATCAACGTCCTCGAAGAACAGCCGGCTTGGTTGACCCATCGTTGATGGAAGTGGTTCTGAGTACGCAAGAATCATTGGCTGATCGCTGTCGGGCGCTTCGCGCGCTCGGCTTGAACCCAAACCGCCCGTTGCGAGTCGCCGCGGTTAGTGTCGACCCCGATCACGATCCAGCTGTCGAGGTCGTCGCGTTGATCGCTCGGGCACAGACGTCGCGGTCCGCGTATGTCGCCGTAATCGGCAGCGTTGCCGCCGTGTTGTTTCAGCAACGGAGCAAACGGTCCTCACCTGCGCCTGAGCTACGCAGTGCAATGCAGCACCACACTCTCGAGCGCCCGAGCAGCAGAATGCAAATGGGCATCGGTGCAGAGGTGAACGGCACCGACGCCGAACGCTCTTGGCAGCAGGCGCTGTTGGCCATGCGGTTCGCGACTCCGCCCGCGGCGTGCCTGTCGTCTGGCAATTTCGGTGACCCGGTTCTCGATTATGACGAGCTCGGCGTACTGGCTCTGCTCGCCGATATTCCACCTGAGCGGTTGACCGGCGACCCCTGCGTATCGGCTCTGGATGCCTTCGGCGCGACCGACAGTGGAGCCGTGGACATCACGACGTTGGAGGTCTATTGCCGGACGGGATCACTCCGGCGCGCCGCGGAGGCGTTATACCTACACCACAGCACAGTTTCTTTTCGGCTGGCACGCATCGAGAAGGCCATGAATTGGGATCTTGATGACCCAGCCGATAGGTTCCGCGCCCAGTTCGCACTGCTGGCACGCCGACTCATGCATGCCTCGGTGCCGCCGTGACTGACGCCGACTCGCACAGTTGTCGGTACGCAACCGGCAATTGTCCGACAAGTGGCTGATGACCCAAGAGCGCTGCGCTGAGAGGCTTTTGACGAACCTTGCACCGTCGGGAGGCCGTTGTTGTCACTGTGCATAATGACACTCGGAAGCGCTAAGTTGCGACTCGTCGGGGCCCACGCGGCCCAGCGCACGCGGGACGGGGACTAGCCCATATTGTCCCGCCCTTTCCTGCGTCCACTGATCGGGTTGGTGACCATCGCGGCCATCATCGCGATCGTTGCGTTGGCGGTCCAGCTCTTCCAGGGTGCGCTGACACCGAGTGTCCCTCTGACTGTCCTGTCGGATCGCGCCGGGCTGGTGATGAATTCGGACGCCAAAGTCAAAATGCTGGGTGTGCAGGTGGGCAGGGTGTCTTCGATAGAAGACCTGCCCGGTGGACAAGCCGCGATCCACCTGGCTATGGATCCCTCACAACTGCACCTGATACCCGCCAATGTGCTCGTCGACATCACCTCGACCACAGTGTTCGGCGCTAAGTTCGTACAGCTCAATGCTCCCAGCAATCCCTCTTCAGAGGCAGTGCATCCCGGGCAGGTGCTCGGCACAAAACACGTGACGGTCGAAATCAACACCATCTTCCAACAACTTTCGACGCTGTTGGCGAGGATTGAACCCGCGAAACTCAACGCGACACTGAGCGCGTTCTCTTCAGCTCTCAGCGGACGTGGTCACCGGATCGGCCAGATGATCGTCGATTTCGATCACTTTCTAGAGACGTTCCAACCTGCCCTGGTCCAGCTCGATCACGAACTCGACGTGGCTCCCGACGTGCTCGCCGCCTATGCTGACGCCGCACCGGACCTGATTCAGCTGTTAGACAACGTCACCCGCATCAGCCGGACAATCGTCGATCAACGAGACGATCTCGACGCCGCACTGCTCGGCGTGATCGGTCTCGCCGATCGCGGCAACGATGTCTTGGGAACCAACAGACAGCCTCTGACTGATTTGTTGCGTCTGCTGATGCCGACCACGAATCTGCTCAATCGCTACCAGGTCTCGCTGAATTGCACCTTGGCCGGGATGTTGCCCTTTGCCCACAATCCGCCCAGCCCGGTGCCGGGACTCTACGGTTTAGGCAGCTTGGTACTGGGGAAGGAGCGTTATCGCTACCCGCAGGATCTACCCAAGATCGCCGCAAAAGGGGGGCCGCATTGCCACGATCTGGGTATGCCCGAGATCGGATACGGGAGCCTTCCCCCGTACCTGATCACCGACATCGGAACCAACCCGTTCCCATACGGCAATCAAGGGATTTTGCCCAACTCCGATGGCCTGAAACAACTTTTGTTCGGGCCGATCGACGGACCGCCGCGAAATAGTGCGCAGATCGGTCAACCGGGATGAATGCAGGACGGGCACCCGCAATCAAATTCGGAGTCTTCTTCCTCGCCATGACGTTGCTGACCGTGGCCATGTTCATGGTGTTCGCGCAGCACCGGAGCGGCACGACCAACGAGTATTCCGCCGTATTCGCCGACGTGTCCAGTCTGAAAGCCGGCGATTCCGTACGTGTCGCAGGCATCCGAGTGGGCACGGTGTCGGGGGTGCACCTTCAACCGGACAAGCATGTGATCGTCACCTTCGACGCCGATCGCACCACCGTCCTCACGACCGGCACTAAGGTCGCCGTGCGATACCTCAATCTTGTCGGGGAGCGCTACCTCGAACTCGTCGATACGCCCGGATCGACACGCATCATCGCCAGCGGTTCACAGATTGCCCTCGATCACACCGCACCTGCTCTGGACCTCGACCTACTCTTGGGCGGGCTGAAACCCGTTTTGCGAGGGATGAATCCAGCTGACGTAAACGCACTCACATCCTCGCTCCTGCAAATATTCCAGGATAAGGGTGCGCTGCTCAGCTCGGTCCTGGCCAAGACGTCATCGTTTTCGCAAACCTTGGCTGACAATAACCAAACGATCGAACAAGTCATTGACAATCTCGGCACCGTCTTCCAGACGATGTCGCATGACGGCGATCAGTTCGCCGATGCGGTTGAGCGTGCAGAGAAATTCGTGACCGCGCTGTCGATAGATCGCGATCCCATCGGTGATGCCATCGTCGCGCTCGACAAGGGCACAGCATCTCTGACCGACCTTCTTGCCGCGGCGCGTCCACCGCTAAAGCTAACGGTTGGCCAGCTGAACCGCCTGGCACCGTTACTGGATGATGCAAAGGACAAACTCGAGACCGGCCTGCAGAAGGCGCCCGAGAACTACCGCAAGCTCACCCGTATGGGCGCGTATGGAAGTTTCGTCAACGAGTACATCTGCTCGATCTCCTTGCGCTTCACCAATGGTCGGGGAGAAACGACAGTGTTTCCATGGATCAATCAAGAAGGCGGAAGGTGCGCGGAGCCCTGACATGCTGAAATACCGCGCACCAAAACTCATTCGCGCCGGGTTTCTCGGCCTGGTACTCATCGTGTTGACCATCGCTGTCGGCCTACAACCCATGCGCTTCGTGTCCTTAGCTACCGCAGTTCGCTACCACGCCTTATTCACCGAGGCCGGGGGATTGGAGGTTGGCAACGACGTGAAGGTATCCGGCACGACGGTCGGCGAGGTATCGACTGTCGCCCTGCGCGACGGCAAGGTTGATGTGACCTTCACCGTCGACGGCAAGGTGCAACTCGGATCGGAAACCACTGCGCACATCCGCACCGGATCGCTGCTGGGGCAACGGATATTGACCCTAGAGTCGGCAGGCAGCCACGTCATGCCGCCGTTGAGCACAATACCGGCTTCGCGTACATCGTCGCCATACTCGCTGTCTGCTGCGATCGGTGATCTGACCACCGACAGCGCCGAAATCAACACTCAGTCGTTGAACCAGTCGCTGGAGACCCTCTCTGCGACCCTCGACTCGATCGCACCTCAGCTACGTCCCACGTTCGACGGGCTCACTCGACTGTCCCGCTCGTTGAACAGCCGTGACGAAACACTGGGCCATCTTATGAAGAACGCGGCGACGGTTACCAAGGTCCTGGCTACGCGCAGCCAGAAAGTCAATTCCCTCATCCTCAGCGCCAACGACTTGCTCGATGTCCTGGCGCAGCGGCGCCAGGCGATCGTGGATCTGCTCGCTGCCATGTCGTCCGTATCCCGACAGCTGTCCGGTCTCGTCTCCGACGACGAGGAGCAACTGAAACCTGCACTGGATAAATTGAACTCGGTCACTGCGATGCTCGAAAGAAATCGCGATGCCATCGGAAAGATTGTGCCGGCGCTACAAAAATACGAGATTACCCAGTCCGAAACACTGGCGACCGGGCGATACGCCACCGCCTACGTCGCGAACCTGGCCACTCTGACCTCCCAGCCGTTTCTCGACTATTTGTTCGGATTCCGGCGTGGTACCAACGCCGGTCAGCCACCGGACAATGCCGGACCCCGCGCGGAATTCCCATTTCCGCACCGCCAACTCCCGATACCACCACGATGATCGTGCCCAACCTTCGGGGAGCGCTCCGCAATTCCAAAGTTGCGGTGATCGCGACGGCGGTCCTACTGGTGGCGACGTTGGTCGGTGGTGCTGCAATCATTTTGTGGGCCACATTCTTTCGGCCAATGAGGATCAGCGTTTACTTCACCGCGGCGAACGCCATCTATGTGGGTGATAACGTGCGTGTGGCGGGGATCAAGGTCGGCAGCATCACCGCTATCGAGCCTGATGGCAACCGAGTCAGGATGAGGTTGGCGGTCGACCACGATGTACCCATCCCCGTTGACGCCAAAGCCATCATTGTGGCTCAAAATCTCGTCGCCGCACGATATGTCCAGTTGACACCGACCTACCAAACGGGGGACGGCCCCACACTCAAAGACGGCGCAGTCATTCCGGTCGAACGTACGGCGGTACCGGTCGAGTGGGACGAGGTCAAGAACGAACTGATGAGGCTCGCGACCGACCTCGGACCCAACGGTCGATCAGCCACTACGGCGACTGGACGTTTCATCAATAGCGCGGCCAACGCGATGAAAGACAACGGAGACAAATTCCGTCAGACGTTGGCCCAACTGTCCGGCGTCAGCCGCCTCTTGTCGGATAACGGCGGCAATCTCGTCGACATTCTCAAGAACCTGCAAACGTTCGTCACCGCACTGCGCGACAGCAACGTCCAGATCGTTCAATTCAGTGACCGGCTCGCGACGCTGACCAGCGTAATCAATGAGAGCCGTTCGGATCTGGCGGCTGGCGTCACTGACTTATCCACCGCTATCGATGACGTAGAGCGTTTTGTCGCCAGTACAGGCAAACAATCGGCCGAGCAGATCCAGCGGCTGGCCAACGTGACTCAGACTTTGGCTGAGCACCGCGAAGCGCTGGAAAACATTCTGCACCTCGCCCCGACAGCAGTGGCCAACGCCTACACCGCGTATGACCCCGACACCGGCACCCTGCCAGGCACATTCGTGTTCAGCAACTTCTCGAACCCGGTAGAGGCCATGTGTTCTGCCATCGGTGGCATCGCGAACATCACCGCAAACGAAACGGCAAAGTTGTGTGCCCTTTACCTGGGCCCTGGGCTACGACTTCTCAATTTCAACACCTTGCCAGTCCCGATGAACCCCTTCCTCACCAAATCGGCGGACCCTGACAAGTTGATCTACTCCGAGCCCGGTCTCGCCGCCGGCGGCGGCCGTCCGAGGCCCCAACCCCCTGAAATACCGCCTGCAATGTCGGCATATCCGCCCGCCGACGGCAGTTGGTCGGGACCGCCCGGCATGGGCTCGCCACCCGGTCCTTCCAACCTACGAGACATGTTGGTACCCAGGGAAATACCACAACCGCAGTCGGCAAATCCATCGACCGTCGGGACACCGCCGCGGTGACCAGTTCCCTGCGTCAACGCATGGCAGTCCTCTGCGGGTGCATCTGTCTCATGACCGCCGGCTGCGGATTCACCGGTCTCAACTCGCTGCCGTTGCCTGGCACGGTGGGACGCGGCCCGGCAGCCATTTCCTATCACGTGGAAATCTCCAACGTCGGTACCCTGGAACCAAATTCACCGGTGATGATCGCTGACGTCGTCGTTGGCAGCATCAGGAAAATGGCAGTCAAGGACTGGCACGCAGATGTCGAAATCTCGGTCAAACCGGACAGCATAGTTCCCGCCAACGCCCGCGCAACCATCGGGCAAACCAGCCTGCTCGGGTCGATGCATCTCGCGCTCGATCCGCCGCCGCACCAGCGGCCGACCGGACGGCTGGAACCGGGAACGACGATAGGCATGGACCGGTCATCGATATATCCCTCCACCGAACAGACTCTGGCCTCGGTGTCTTCGCTGATCAACGGAGGCGGCATAGCCCATATCGGCGACATCGTGCACAACCTGAACGCCGCCATCAACGGTCATGAGGCACAGTTTCGCGATCTTCTCGACCGACTCGATGAGTTGATCGGTCTGCTCGACCGCCAACGCGGAAAGTCGGTCGCGCTGCTCGAACAGATGAGGCGACTGTCAACGACTTTGGCCGGTCACACCGACGTCATCGATCGCGTCCTTCGCGAAGTGCCCTCTGCATTGAATGTTCTGAACCACGAACGGCCCAACATCACTACGGCACTGGACAAATTGCGTGTGTTCAGCGACATTGCCACCCGCCTCGTCGCCGACTCCAAGTCGGACCTGGTGACCAACTTGCAAAATCTGGCGCCGACACTTCAGGCGATGGCCGACGTCGGACCTGAACTTGCCGATGCGGTGATCGAGGTAACGATGTTCCCCTTCACCCAGAACTTCATCGATCGTGCCATTCGAGGCGACTACATGAACCTCTTCCTGACAATGGACTTCACCGTCGCCGGATTGAAACGCAATCTGTTGCTCGGAACTCGATGGGGCCGGGAGGGCGCGCAACTTGTCCCGGCTCCGGGTGACTCCTGGACCTACACTCACGATCCGATGACGACGCCGTTCGCGCCCGTACCGCAAGGACCGCCGCTGTCTCCGGCGCCGCACGGCCCGCCGGCAGTGGTAGGGGGTGGCTGATGCTTACCCGATTTGTGCGCACCCAGTTGATCATCTTTACGGTCGCATCGGTCGCTGCCATGACCGTTCTGGTTTTCCGATACCTACAAGTACCAACCTTCGTCGGCATTGGCCGCATCACGGTCACCTTGGAATTGCCCGCCGCCGGAGGGCTCTATCGCTTTGCCAACGTGACGTATCGCGGCGTTCAAATCGGTCGAGTCACTGCGGTGCACCTCAAACCGGGTAATCGGGTGGAAGCGACACTGTCGCTCGCCAGCTCGCCGCGCATTCCCAGCGACCTGCGAGCAGACGTACGCAGCATCTCGGCCGTCGGCGAGCAATACGTCGACCTCAAACCGCGGGCCAATCGGCCACCGTATCTGCATGACGGCTCGCTAATCCCGCTGAGCGCCGCAAGCATTCCCCAGCCAATCGGTCCCGTGCTGGACCGGGTAAGTGCATTGCTCAGCAGCGTCCCTCAAGACGCGCTCGACACCTTCATCGAGGAATCCTCGCGGGGACTTGGTGGCGCGGATTTCGACTTGAGCTCGTTACTGGATTCCGGCGCCACGCTCAGCCGAGATGTCAACGGCGCGGCAGACAACACTCGCGCGCTAGTCCAGGACGCGCGTCCGCTAGTCGACTCGCAGTCGAGAACTGTCGGCGAGATTCGAACGTGGGCCCTCAGTCTTGCCGGTGTCACGGAACAGCTGACAATCGACGATCCGCAAATCCGCAGTGTGCTTCGCAACACGCCCGGGCTCACAAAGGAGGTTGGTGGCCTGCTTGATCAAATCAAACCTACGTTGCCGATATTGCTTGCCAACCTCACCGCGATCGGCCAGGTTACTCTCACCTACAACCCGGCACTCGAACAGCTGATGGTCCTGCTGCCGCCGTCGATAGCTGGTAGCCAGGCTTCGCTACCGCGAAACAACCCCACCAACATGATGTTGGCGAATTTCACGGTGGAGTCTAATGATCCACCGCCATGCACGGTCGGTTTCTTACCGCCGTCGCAATGGCGCTCGCCCGCGGACACCACGACAATCGACACGCCGGATGACCTGTACTGCAAACTGCCCCAGGACTCACCCATCGCAGTGCGTGGCGCTCGCAACGCACCGTGCATGGATAAGCCTGGAAAACGCGCTCCAACCGTCGAGATCTGCAAAAGTGACGAGCCGTACCGTCCACTCGTTACGCGCCAGCACGTGACTGGGCCCTACCCGATTGACCCGAATCTGCTCAGACAAGGAATTGAACCCGATTCGCGGGTGCATGGCGACGATCATCTATTCGGTCCGGTGGCGGGCACGCCGCCCGGGCAGGCGCAACAGCCCGCGAGTACCGCTCCGGCTGCGCCAATACCGCCGCCCGACCCACGCTCGCCGAGCTCGAACCTCCAGCCTTCGGTGGTGCCAAACTCATTTGACAGCGATACTCCGGTTCCGGCGACCCTATGGGCCATCGGTTACGACCCACGCAGTGGCAGCTATCTAGGGCCGGATAGACGCATGTACCGGCAGGCCGACATTGCCCGAGCGGCGCGGCCGACCTCGTGGAAAGACCTGATGCCGATCGGCTGACGGCGCCCGTCTTACAGCCCCAGTGCGCGGCGCAGCACGGCGAGCGACTCGGCCATTTCACGTCGGGAAACAGCCGCATACTCAACGAGCGCTGATCCGTGGAAAGTCCCCGGGAAAAGGTGCAATTCGACGGTGACACCGGCAGCGAGCAAGCGTTGAGCGTAGGCGATACCCTCATCGCGCAGTGGATCGAACTCCATTACCGAGATGTACGCAGGGGCAAGACCAGAAAGATCCGTGGCGCGTGCCGGCGCAGCGTAAATCGAAACATCATCTCCGCCAGCGCGATTGGGTCCGAGGTAGCAATCCCAGCTGGTCACGGCCAAAGGACGATTGAACAGCGGTGTTTGCGTGAAAGCTGTCATGCTTCCCGTCGCCAAATAGTCGTCAAGGACGGGAACGCTCAGGAATTGGAACGCAATGTGTGGACCCCCACGGTCGCGGGCCAACAGTGCCAGACCTGCGCAAATTCCACCGCCGGCGCTGCTGCCGTGCAGGACGATACGACGGGGATCGATGCCCAACTCGTCAGCATGTTTAGCGGTCCACAACAATCCGGCGTACGCATCCTCGAGTGGTCCGGGAAACGGGGTCTCCGGCGCCAATCGGTAATCCACCGATACCACAACGATTCCGAGCTCACGGGCGAGGCGGACGTTCGCGCCATGGTTCATCTCCAAGTCACCGACGATGAACCCGCCGCCATGCACGTCGTAAATCGCAGCGGGGACCCACTCGTAGGCCGGACGGTAAATCCGGATCCGCACATCCGGATCGCCCGGGGCCCCTGGAACCAGGCGATCTTCGATGGTTACGCCGGTGGTATCAACCGGAAGTTGGGCGAATACCTTCGCCGTAATCGCGCGCTGCGTTGCGACGTCGGCATTTCGCATGTCCGGCAACATCGATACGGCAGCGGCAATTTCGGGATCAAACGCGTAGGTCATTCGCTGCTCCAGGAACCGCGTGGGGACACGTCATGAGTTTGCACGGTCAGGCAGGGTCGGTGTGCCCGACAACAGTCGGGAAATGCGGCCGGATAGCCCCGACAACCGCGCAGACGCACCGAGCCCGCCGAGAAATCCGGGTATGTTATCCTGATTTTCTGCAGCCTTCCAGATAGTTATAGTAGACCGCCGTGTGCAAGGATGGGGACTGTTCCGGGGCACCTATGGCCGAGCAATTGACAGAAGACGGTCTGCGCAGGTGCCGACGCGACGGGCTGGAGCTCGCATATTCGGTGATCGGCGAGGGATCCCCCGTACTGTTTGTGCATGGAGCGACAGCCACCGGCCGATTCGAGTGGTCAGCCCTTGCGGACACGCTTGCCTCGCGGCACCGCTGCATTCTGCCGGATTTGCGCGGCCATGGCCGGTCGGCTTTCCCGGGCTCGGGGATGACTGGTGCCGAGATCTGCGCAGACCTGCGTCACCTCATCGATGAGCTCGAGCTCGAACGGCCCCATCTGGTCGGGTTTTCCTACGGCTCCGAGATCGCGCTGATGCTTGAGCTTTCCGCGCCGGGCACCGCGCGCTCGCTCGTGCAGCTGAGTCCCGGGACCGGACGCCCCAGCGACTATCGCGCTCCGCGCTTGGACCACCTGTACGAAAGCTGGCCCTTCGTGTTGCGAAATCTGCACGAAGTGCAGCACGGGTCCGACCATTGGCGCCGACTGGTGACCGCGTTGCACGAGGACAGTCTTGGCCGTCAAGAGTTCTCAATGGCGGCATTGGCGGCCATCGACTGCCCGATATTGCTGCTCGCGGGTGCGCGCGACGAAGCCACCCGGCGCAAGCAGGGGAAGCGGTTTGCCGCGGCCAACTCGCGGGCGCGCTACGTGGAGATCGACGGTGCGGCGCATGCGGTGCACCATGAATGCCCACAGCGCGTGGGGCAGCTTATTGGCGACTTCCTGGCATTCGTCGACGATGACGCTACGAGAACGGAGTGCCATGGCACGGCGGAAAGCAGCTGAACTAGCGGGCGGCAGCGACGAGCTCGCGCAGACCGAGGAATACGTGCCGAGCTGGCAACGCGAAAGCGTCGACCGCTCGCTACGAAACGCCATCGAACGCGCCCGAAAGCGCAGCGACCGATTCGTGGAAGCGGCCATCGAACTGCTCAGCGAACGCGATGAGAGCGACTTCTCTATCCAGGATGTCGTCGACCGATCCAGTCAATCGCAGCGCACCTTCTACACATTCTTCGACAGCAAAGACAGCCTGATGCTGGCGGTTTACGAGACGATTCTGCGGACCACCGCGATGCCGATTTTGCAGCAGCGGTGCGAGGGAATCGACGACCCGGTGGCGCGGCTGCGGGCGTTGCTGGACGCGCTTGCCGAGATCACCGAAATGCCGGCACGGCTTGCCCGGGGACTGAGCGTCCTTCATCTGCGGCTGGCCGAAACCCGGCCAAATGACCTGACCTACGCGCTCGAGCCTTTGCACGCGTTCATCGTGGACCTGCTCACCGCGGTTTCGGACGCGGGCCTGCTGCGCGAGGACGTCGGCTTGACCACCCAGGCGGCACTGCTCCAGGAATTGCTCCTGGCCTCAACGCATTCCAGGGTGCTTGCCGGCGGAAGCAAGGCCAGCGTGGACGATCTGTGGGCGTTCTGTTCGGCGGCGGTTCTGCGCCGCGAGGATTGAGCCAATGCTTCACGCCGGACGGACATGGATCACGTCCGTCATCAGCTCGCGTGGACGTCGCAATACCTCGTAGAGCACATCAGCGACTGTCGCTGATGTGAGCAATTCGGTGCCGCTCATCCGTGTCAAGTAGCCGTCGGCCTCCCATAGCGGCCAAGCACGTTCCAAGTCACCGGGCCCGAAGTTCTCGTGGATCCCGGTGTCGCCGACTGCACCCAAAATCACCAGTGTCACCCGAATATCGTTGGCACGCAGCTCTTTTGTCATCGCCTCGGTAAACCCGTTGAGACCACGTTTTGTCGCCGCATACAGCGACATCATCGGCAGGTGATCCAAGGTGATCTCAGATGAAACGTTGATGATGTCGCCACCGCCCGCGGCGCGTAGCAACGGAACGGCCGCCCTGGTGGTGTAGATCGGGGCGACCAGATTGGTCGCCACCGTGACCGCGATGTCCTCATCGCTGGCCTCCTCGATGAGCCTGATCCGGGTTGCCCCTGCACAGTTGATCAACGCATCGACCCGCCCGAATGTCGCCGCGACTTGTTCGAAGGCCGCGCAAACGTCGACGCTGCACGTCACGTCGGTTGGGATTGGCAACACGTTCGGGCCGACCGCTTCGGCGATCTCGTCGAGTAGAGCCTTGCGCCTGGCCAGCAGCACCACCGTCGCACCGTCGCGTGCGCAGCGCTGCGCGGTTGCCTTGCCGACACCCATCGATGCGCCGGATACCACGACAACCTTGTCGGCCAGACTCCCGGACATCAGTGACTCGCTTCGGTCGTCACACACCGAACGGTGATAGACGCTGTAACGATCAGCGAAACGCTACATTGCAGAAAATGCACATCTCGTTCTACCATAGCGCCTACGCTATAGTCGCAATGATCGCACGAGATGACAAGGGAGTGGTGTGGCCACAACCGTCACGGCAAAAGAGGCCAAGGAGTGGGCCGCAGAGCAGCTGCGTGGCAACTGCAGTTCGCTCTACACCCCATTTTGCGGGGTTGACGGTGACGAGATCGACTACACCGCGTTGCGCGCACTGGTGCGTTATTGCCTGCTCGACCTGGACCACGACGGGATCTGGCTCACGGGTGGTGTCGCCGAGTTCTGGTCGCTGACCACCGGCGAACTCAAAGAGATCATGCGGGTCGCCATTGACGAAGCACGTCGGGTCAAACCGAAGGCGCTCGTACAGGTGATGTCCAGCAGTGACACCGCCAAACAGTGCGTCGAGCTCACTTGCTATGCCCAAGAACTGGGCGCAGACATCTGCTACGTGCTGACGCCCTATTTCGAGTGTGCGGGAAAGCCGGGCGTTGTCGAATACTTGCGCTACGTCGCCGACCGCACAGATATGCCTTTGGGTTTTTTCAACTCTCACGCCACCGGACTGGTGCTGACCCCGGAAGAGTGCGTCGAGTTGTATCGCGCCGTTCCCGCGCTGTGTGGGCTGAAGAACGGCGTGTTCGACGCCGAACACAGCCTGGCGGTTCACCGGCTGGCTCCGGAGATGGTGCTGTGGGAGACCGATGATGCGGCCGGCATCAAATTGGGCATACCGCATCCCGGTGCGCTCGGTTCCGTGCTCTACCTCTACGAAAAGCCGGGCCGCCGACTGTTCTGCGAGTGGCGTGAGCTGATGATCGAAGGCGACTTCGACCGCGCCGACCAGTACGCGAGCGACACGGGTCTGGCCGCGATGCGCGCCACAGTTCGCCATTATCAGGCTCACCCGGCTCGCCCCGGCGTCTTCACCCATTGGGGGTCGGGCTTCAAATTCGGGGCCTCGGTGCTCGGTCTGCCGGTCGGTGACTATCCGCACTCCCGCCCACCTCAAACAGGATTCCCCGATGACCTGAAGGGGGCCATCCGCGACACCTACGCCGCGTACGGCTTCGCCGGATCCGAGTAGGAGCCGCACGTTGCAGGTAGCTGAATTCCGTGACGGGCTGCGGGATTGGATCGAATCGCGGCCTGAAAGCCTGGCTGCCCCAATCGATGACGGCGATGTAGTCGGCCAGCTCGATCACCAGCGCCGGGTGCAACGGTTGCTTTTCGACGACGGCTGGATGCGATGGGGGTGGCCGGCTCAGCTCGGCGGGTTCGGGGGGACCCCGCTGTTGCGAGCGGTTCTCGGCGAGGAACTTGTTTCCCGCGCGTTGGTTCACACGTCGTCATGGTCGATGCACGAGGTCCTCGGACCCGCGGTGGCCCGGTTCGGCCGCGCGGAAATCGTCGCCGAGATCTTCCCCAAACTACTGCGCGGCGAAGAGTTCTGGTGCCAAGGGTTCTCCGAGCCTGATGCCGGTAGCGACCTGGGATCGCTGCGCACCACGGCGCGGCCGCACCGAGACGGTTGGGTGCTAAACGGCGAAAAGTTATGGACCAGTTTTGCGCATCACGCCACCAGGTGTGTGGTACTGGCCCGCACGGGACAGCCCGGCTCGCGTGGCATCAGTGCGTTCCTGGTGGACATGGACACTCCCGGTGTGACCGCCAGTCCGCTTCGTACCATGGCCAACGTCGACGAATTCTGCTCGACTTCGTTCGTCGACGTCGAGGTACCCACGCACCGCCTCCTCGGCGAAGTCGACGCAGGATGGCTGGTAGCCCAGCATATTTTGGCCTGTGAGCGCGGGCCGATCTATTGGCAGCGCGGCGCGTGGCTGGCCCATCACCTGGCTCTGCTGATCGATCACGTGCGCGACGCCGACTCCGAGGCAGCCGTGGGAGAGGCCTATCAACTGCTCTGGGCATTTCGGGCCCGCTCGAAATCCACCCAGTATCGCCTCGCGCGGGGGGACGCGCTTGGGCCCGAAGCTTCGGTGGACAAGATCCTGATCGCCGCTACCGATCAGGGAATCTTCGACGCCGCACGTGATGTGCTGGCCGGCGTGATCGAAACAGACGACACCCCAACGGGAAAGGCGTGGCGGCGGGAATGGGCTTACTCGCGCGCGGCCACCATCTACGGGGGGACGAGTGAGATCCAAAAGGACATCGTGGCGTCACGGCTGCTCGGCCTACCCAGGAGCGCGTAATGGCCGAACTCGTTGATGCCGCGGAATGCGACCTGGTGGCGACGACTTTGCGTCAGCTAGCCGAACAGTACGACGGGTTGCAGCTTTTGGCCGCGCTCGACGACTTCGGGTTCGCCGATGTGCTTGCAGCACAACCGCATGCAGCCGTGTCGGCGTTATTCGATGCCCTCGGTCGCAGCTGCGGAACATCGGCGGCGATCCACGATGTGCTCATGCAGCCACTGAATCGACTCCTGCCGGCGACCGGAGCCAGGTACTGCGTGTTCCTGCCCGCGATTGGCGAGCCGCTGGCCGGTCGAGTGGAGTCCACGACCGGGACGCTTCGCGGACTGGCTGTGGATTACCGCCCCGATGCCGAACTGCTGGCCCCGGTTCTGCTCGACCGGGAAATCGCCTGGGCGCATGTGCATGACTCAGTGCAGTTTTCGACGCGCCCGATCAAGGGCTTGGATCCGACACTGCAGCTGAAGCAAGTCAGCGCCGAGGGCGTACCGGTCACCGTACTGTCGGCGGGCCCGGAGGCAAGATCGCTGTGGAACGCGGTCGCCACCGCGGGCCGGCGCGCACTGGCCTATCAGATCACCGGGGCGGTCGGCCAGATGATCGATCTGGCCGTAGCACATGCGCGAGACCGCACGCAGTTCGGCCGCCCGATCGGCGCTTTCCAAGCGGTGCGTAACCGGCTGGCAGACGCCTATGTCGCGCACGAGGCGGCGGCTGCCGCGCTCGAATCGGCGTGGACCGCGGACGACGAGTACCTGGCCGGCATGCTGGCCAAGTCGCTGGCCGGGCGCGCGGCGAGAATCGCGGGCACGCATTGCCAACAGGTGCTGGCCGGTGTCGGGTTCACTGCGGAACACCCCTTTCATCGCTTCCTCGCACGCGCACTGGTGTTGGATTCGCTGTTGGGCTCTGCGGCGGAACTTCGCCGAACGATCGGGGCCTATGTGGCTGCGCTGGGGGCCATCCCGCGGTTGGTCGAGTTGTGAAAGCTCAACCTGCCGTGGTCGTTCACCGCGACGGACCGGTCGCGCTCCTGACGCTGGCCCGGCCGGACAGAGCAAACGCGATGGACGACGAAATCACCGACGCTCTGCTCGACGAGCTGGGTGCGCTGTGTCAGGACACTGATGTCCGTGCCGTGGTGCTCACCGGTGCCGGCAAGGCGTTCAGCGCAGGCGGTGACTTCGCCACCATCCGGCTGATGCAAACCGACCGCGCGCTTAGGGATTCGATGCTTGCCGCGCACCACGAGCTGTTCCGGCTGATAACCGGCATGCCATTTCCCAGCGTGGCCGCCGTCAACGGACCGGCCGTCGGGGCTGGAGCCACGCTCGCGTTGTCATGCGATCTGGTCGTCATGGCCGACGAGGCGTATTTATCAGACCCGCGAGTGAGTCTCGGCTTGGTCGACGGCGCCGGTGGGTTCGTGCTGTGGCCCCTTTTGACCAGCTTGTCGGCGGCCAAAGAGCACTTACTGCTTGGTGACCGGGTGAGCAGTGCGCAAGCACTGCGGCTGGGCTTGGCGAACAGGGTCGTGCCGACTGCCGACGCACTGCCGCAGGCGTTGCGCCTCGCACACCGCCTTGCCGAACAGCCCCCGCACGCGGTGCGGCAAGCCAAGCGACTGCTGAACCATCCGCTGCAGACTGCCGTCGGACTACTCGAAGAGTCCAGACGAGTCGAGACCGAATGCTTTGACACCGAGGAACATCGGCGCCGTCTCGACGAACTGAGCGCGCGGGTGACTGCCAAAGCCAAGGCGGGAAACCCGTAGTGGCCGAACCCACGCGAGTCGCGCTGGTCACCGGCGGTACCCGGGGACTGGGTCGGGCGGTGACCGACAAGCTGGCCGGCTGCGGCATCGCCGTTGCCGCCGCATTCGCTCGAGATCAGCAGGCTGCCGAGGAAGTTCGTGCTTCGTACCCCTGCCAGGAAGCAGCCGTCAGTGTGCACCGCGCCGACGTGAGCGATCCCGAGGCATGCGGGCGCCTTGTTCAAGACGTGCTGGCCCGGCACGGACGGCTTGACTATCTCGTCAACAACGCCGGAATGCTCGTCGAACGCCGGCCGCGCGAGCTCAGCGTCGACGACTGGCAACGCCACCTCGCGGTGAATCTTTCATCGGCCTTCTACCTGTCTCAGGCCGCGCTCTGTCACATGGTCGAGCAGGGCTTCGGCCGCGTTGTCAACATCGGTTCCATCACGGCGGTGATGGGCAGCACGGTCCAAATCCCTTATGCTGCAGCGAAATCAGGACTGATCGGGTTGACTCGCTCGACCGCACGCGCCGTCGCGCGCAAGGGCATCACCGTCAATTGCGTCATTCCGGGCTGCTTTGACACCGATATGGTGCAATCGCTGTCCTTGACTGCCCCGGATGCCCTGACGCCGAGCATCCCAGTCGGGCGCTGGGGGAGGCCCGAGGAACTCGCCCACGTCGTCGCCTTCCTGCTTGACGACATGGCGTCCTACATCACCGGTGCCGTACTTACCGTCGACGGCGGAATGAGCATGGGCGGATGAGCGCCGGCGCCCTGCGAATCACCGCAGCCGAAATCAGCGCTGCTGCAGTCCCCGACGACCGGCGCGAGGAGTACCGCCGCCTCGGATATCTCACCGAGCTGACAATGAGCGCCTCGGTGCGGCGTGCCGCTCGCCGGTGGGCCCACCGTCCCGCGCTCGTCGACGCCGACCGGCAGTTGACCTACCGCGAACTGCTTGAGATGGTCGAGCGCGCGGCCGGCTGGCTGAGCGGGGCCGGAATCGAACCCGGCCAAGTGGTGTGCTGGCAGACGCCCAATTGGTGGGAAGCCCATGTACTTGCGCTGGCCATCTGGCATGTCGGTGCCGTAAGCAGCCCGGTCGCGGCCTTCTATCGCGAGCGCGAATTGCGAGAAGTCATCGAACAGGTCCGTCCTGCGGCTGTTGTTTCAGCGGGCACCTTCCGAGGCTTTCAGCATGCCGAAGCATTCGATGAGTTACTCCGCGAGGTTGGCCTACCCGGCACGGTCCGGGTCATTCTGCGCGACGCACGCCCGGGGTGGACTCCGTTCAGCGATGTCGTCGGCCACGGCCAGCGCACAGACCCTGCGCCGCTGGCGGCCGACGAGCCGTGCCTTGTTCTGTTCACCTCGGGCACCACGGCGCGCGCGAAAGCCGCGGTGCACTCTTCGAGGACGCTGTTGGCCGAGACCCGCCAGCTCGCCGACGCGTGGAAGCTTGGCTCAGCAGATGTCGCGTACATGCCAGCGCCGCTTCAGCACATCACCGGCATCCTCAATGCCATGACGATCCCGCTGCTCGTCGGGTGCAGTGCGGTGCTTGCCGATCGCTGGATCCCCGAGCGGGCGGTCCAAGACATCACCCGCCATCGCGTGACCTACTCCGCCGGGGCCACCGTCTTCTTGCAGGAGTTGACCGACGCCGCGCAGGACAGGCGAATTCGCCTACCGCTGAAGATGTTTGCCTGTGGCGGAGCAGCAGTACCACACGCGGTGATGGAGCGCAGCGAGGAGCAAGGCATCCCCGCGGCGAGGGTGTACGGCATGACCGAGCTGCCGACGGCGACGGTGATGAACCAGACTTGCCCGTTTCGGCTACGGGCCCAGACCGACGGCGCCATCGCGCCGGGTGTGGAGGTAATCGTCCGCGACGAGCAGGGCTGCGTGCTGCCAACCGGTTCGGAGGGCGAGTTGGTGGTGCGCGGACCCGAGCGAATGCTGGGCTATCTCGACGCGGCGGCCAACCGACAGGCCATCGACGACGCGGGCTGGTTTCGTACCGGCGACACCGGCGTTGTCGATGCCGCCGGCTACGTCACTGTGACCGGACGACTCAAAGATGTCATCAACCGAGGCGGAGAGAAGTTCTCGTCACGCGACATCGAAGATGTTCTGCTCACGCATCATGCGGTGCGCCAGGTTGCCGTGGTCGCGGGACCCGATGCGCGACTGGGCGAGGTTCCGGTCGCGTTCGTCGTGCTCGACGGTGCCGCGGCTGCCGGTGTCGCCGACCTTGCCGCACATCTGCACTCGGCTGGCCTAGCTCGCCAAAAAGTGCCGGCCACATGGCATTTCGTCGACAGCCTGCCGATCACTCCGTCCGGCAAGGTCAAGAAATCTGAACTAACCAAGACCGCTGGAACTGGCCGGGGCACATCGTGAAACATGATGATTTCGTCGCGTTGCTTGAAATTGGGCAGGACGCGAGCGGGCGCACCGTACTACCGGTCGGCGAATCGGCGACCGGGCAGATCTTCGGTGGCCAAATCCTGGCCCAATTGATCGCCGCCACGCCAGCCGACCGAACCGTGAAGTCGCTGCACGCGGTGTTTCCCCGCGCGGGCCGGCCGAGCGACCCCCTTTATCTCGGCCTGGAAAACACGCACGACGGTCGCTCACTGGGAACACGACGAGCGCTGGTGTATCAGGATCAGCACCTCGGTGGGCGCCGTGTTGTGGCAACGGCGTCGGTGCTGCTCGACGTCGCCGACGACGACGAGCATGACTATCAATACGATGCCATTGCAGCTTCAGACCCATTGAGCGCCAAACAGATTAACCTAGCTATTGTTCCCGGGGACACCAGGCTGATCAGTGCTGTCGGGCTCGACGAGACAACTGCGGAGCCGGCAGAGTTAGCGTTTTGGATGCGCTGCGCCGACTTCGGCGATCCCGCGCTGGCCAAGCCGTTGCTTGCTTACGTCTCGGACTGGCCGCTGATCGGCACCCTGCTCAAGGCGGTGCCGGGGGTCAGTCAGCAAGACGCCCACGTGCGGCTCCAGACGGCCGTGGTGAGCCATTCGATCTGGTTCCACCAGGTTTTCGACATCTCCCAGTGGCTGCGGATCGAAGTCCGCGGCCGCCGTCTGGCCGGCGGACGCGGCTTCGGCACCGGCGCCGTCTACACCCGCACCGGAGCATTGGTCGCGTCGTTCGCCCAGGAAAGCGTCATCAGACGCTTTGCGCCATCGCAAGGAGGAAATGATGACAGAGGAAACGTTCGTTCATTACGAGGTTGACGATCGGGTCGCGGTAATCACGTTGGACCGGCCGCAATCGGCGAATGCGCAGACCCCCGGCATCCTCAAGGACCTCGACGAAGCATGGCGGCGCGCCGATGGCGATCCTGCAGCGCGCGTCATCGTGTTCACCACGACCGGTAAGCATTTTTCTGCCGGGCACGATATGTCCGGCTCCGACCCGCGTGCCGATGGCAGGAGTCTGGGCCCACTGCGGACGGACGACGGCATGCTGGCCGCCGATAGCTACTACGACTGGGAAACCCGCGGCTATCTGGAATACGCGAAGCGGTGGCGCGATATCCCCAAGCCGACCATCGCCGCCGTGCAAGGCAAGTGCATCGCAGCCGGCCTGATGCTGTGCTGGCCGTGTGACCTCATCGTCGCCGCCGACAACGCCCAGTTCTCCGATCCGGTCGGCCTGATGGGCATCATGGGAATCGAATATCACGCGCATACTTGGGAATTGGGGCCGCGCAAGGCCAAGGAGATGCTATTCACCGCGGGGTCGATCAGTGCGCAGGAAGCCCTGGCCACCGGAATGGTCAATCACGTCGTGCCGCTCGACGAGTTAGGTTCCTTCACCATGGCTCTCGCACACCGCATTGCCAAGACGGATCCCTGGGCGCTGCGGATGGCCAAGCGGGCGGTTAACCACACCCTGGACACCATGGGCTTTTCTACCGCCATCGACTCCTGTTTCGACATGCACCATCTGGGCCATACCCGGGCTCTCGCGGTCACCGCAGGACGCACCGTCGTGCTCGCCGACCTGGAGCACATGAAGGCTGCCGGGCGTTCAGGCGGATGAATCGTCGGGCCGCAGCATCTCGGCCAGCCGCCTGCGGTCGACCTTGCCGGTCGGCAACATTGGTAGGTCGTTTTCGTTGAGTATCCGTACGACAGCAGGCACCTTGAACGACGAAAGGTTCTGCCGGGCATGGGCGGTTAGCGATTCGACGGACACGGTGGCTTCCCGTGCCGGCACCACTGCCGCGGCCACGACCTCTCCGCGCACTGGGTGAGCCAGACCGACGACGAAGCTGTGCAACACCTCCGGCATCGCATCGAGCACCGTTTCGACCTCGGCCGGAGAAACGTTTGACCCCGCCGTCTTGATGAGCGCGGTGCCACGACCGCTGAAATGCAGGTGGCCGGCTTCATCGAACCACCCGCGATCGCCGGTGCCATACCATCCGTCGTCGGTGAAGACTTCATGGCGCTCGTGTTTGTAAAGACGGTCCATCAGGATTTGGCCGCGTACTTGGATCTCGCCCTCCTCACCGGTTTTGAGCAGCGCGCCGCGGGTGGGTTCGACAATCCGGTGCTCCACGACACCGGGCAACGGAATGCCGAAGGACCCACGCCGCTGCGGTGGTAGCGGGTGATCGGGAAGCTCGGCCATCGTGTGCGGCCCGCCGGTTTCGGTCATTCCAAGCAAATTCGGTGCAAGTTCTGGCTCAGACGGACGCTGTTGTGGCGGAAGCGCTTCCAACAGTGTGCCGCCTCGAACCGAGGACAGATCGCGTCGGGCGAAGTCGGGATGATCGGCCATGGCCCGACTTGCCTGAGCCCAGCAGGAGATGAACGTCACCCGCTCACGTTCGAGTAGCTCGAGCGCCTTGCCCGCCTCGAACAGGTCCTGACTCAGCACCGTTGCGCCCGTCGAGAGTGCCTGCAGCACAACCATCGTCAATCCGCCCACCCAGAAGAACGGCATCGGGGAGTAGATGCGGTCACCGGCGGTGACACCGCGATGGCGTGCCAGGATGGCCGCATGGCGCACCAGACTGCCATGCGTATGCACCACGGACTTGGGCGCTGCCGTGGTGCCGGACGTGGTGACGACGACCAGATCGTCGGCGGGGCATACCTGCTGTTCGGCCAACCCTGCCAACCCGACTGCCGATTCGGTTGTCGGGGAAGGCCACTCGCAAGCCCATGACCGATCGCATGCCGGAGACACATGGATACGGCGCAGGTAGGGGGCGTCGGGTAGCGCAATATCGCGTCCTTCGTCTGCCAGCCCGGGAAGCGCGTCGGTCATTCGCTCGACGAGGTCGCGCCCCGCTATCGAGCGGCCCATCAGTACGAGCTGAACGTCGGTATGCCGCAACGCACGGGCGAGTTCCGCGCCGGGCGCGAAGGTCGAAAGGGGGACGCTCAGTGCGCCGATGCGCGCGGCGGCCAGGAAGCTGATCAGCCATTGCGCGCAGTTGGGAAACAAGATTCCGATGCGCGTGCCTTTGCCCGCGCCCGACGCCAGCAGTGCGCCCGCCAGTTGCGCCGACATGGCGTCGGCCTCGACGAAGGTGAGCCGCGCGTCGTCCGTGACGAGGAAGTCGCCATCGGCTTCGGCACGCCGCTGCGCGAGTAACTCGGGCACGCTGGCCGGCAGGTCGCTGCGTGGGCCGCTCGGCCTTCCGGGCATCAGGCGACGTGTACGGGAATGTCCGAATAACCGGCGACGTTGGCCATCGTCACGCGGCGCAGGCCGTTCAGGTCGATCTCCAAATGCGGCCAGCGTCGGCGTATTTCCTCGAAAGCGACGCGGCTTTCCAGTCGCGCCAGCCAGGCGCCGAGACAGCTGTGCGAGCCGTATCCGAATGCCAGGGTGGTCGCCCTGCCGCGGGTGATGTCGAACCCGTCGGGATGCTCGTAGGCGCGCGGATCGCGGGTGGCCGCACCTGTGATCAACAGCGTCGGCGAGTTCTTGGGGATGGTTCGACCGTGCAGCACAACATCACGAGTGGTGAACCGCCCTTGATACTGGGACGGCGGATGCAGCCGCAGCATTTCCTCGATAGCACCCGGGATCAGGGTGGGATCGGCCAGGACCTGCTCCCACTGGTCGGGATGCTGGTGGAAGTCGATCACACCGTTGCCGAGCAGCTTGGTAACCGTCTCACTGCCCGCGGAGGCGATGAGCAACGAAAATGTGGCGATGTCATCGTCACTGAGCCTTTGCGTCACTCCGGTCTCGTCTTCGATCGAAGCGTCGACCAGCCTGCTGACGATCAAGTCATCGGGGTTGCGTCGTTTCTCCCGGGCCAAATCGAGCAGATACTCGTGCATCATCAGCGACGCAGTCACGCCGGCTTCGGTCACGTTGGGGTTATTCGCCTCGCGGTGCAGAAACGCATCGGTCCATAGCCGTATTTGTTGGCGCTCCCCGGCGGGTATGCCCAGCATCGAGCAGATGATCTCGACCGGGAACAGCGCCGCGAAGTCCCCGACAATATCGAATTCTGTTCTGCCGGAGAGCTTGTCCGCATAGGCGGTAACTACCTCGGTGACCAACGGCTCCAGATTCGCTACTGCCGCGCGGGCGAACACCTGGCGTACCAGCATCCGCAACCGGTCATGGTCGGGAGGGTCCATGATGATCATCATGTTCGTGTCGAATCGCTGTCGCAGTGACAACGCGTCGAGGGTAACCCCGTAGGCACTGCTGAATGACTGCCAATCCCGGTGGGCGGCAAGCACGTCCTCGTATCTGCTCAGTGCGTAGAAATCCCACCGCTTGCTGTAATACACCGGAGCTTCGTCACGCATCCACTGATAGGTGTCGTACGGGTTCTCGAAGAACTCATCGGAATAGGGGTCGAACTCGCGAGCCGATGGATCGGTCGTCGCCGAAGGCGCGTGTTGGCCGAAGGACATGTCAGTGGCCGGCTTTCACGATTGCCGACAGCGTCCCACCCATGACCTGTGCCATCTCGTCGTCCGTCAACTCGGGGTGGCGCGTGGCGTAGCTGAGCGGATCAGCCAGCCCCTCCGGGTGCGGATAGTCTGAGCCGAAAAACAGATGGTCGATCGGAACCAGCTTCGCGAGCTCCGCGACGTTCTCCTCCCAGAATGGATTGAAGTACACACAGCGGTTGATTGCCGCTATCGGGTCCTCGGTGTAGAGCTGTGGCATTTTCTTGTAGGTTTCGCTCAGGTTGTCCAGAAGCCTTGGCAACCAGCTGGTTCCGTTCTCGACGAACGCGATCCGCAGTTGGGGGAATCGGGTCAGCAGACCGTGGCAGGCGAGTGCGGCGACCGCATCCTCGGCCGGGTTGCGGGCAACGCTGTAATAGGAGCGAAACGGCGTCGGCTGGAAAGGCCGGTATTCGCCGGCACCCTCCCAATCGTTGGCGTAGCGCGCGTAGCCGCTATCGGAGGAGTGCATGACCACCAGCACGCCCGTCTCGGTGACTCGTTTCCAGAACGGGTCGAAATCCGGCAGGGCGAACGATCGTGAGCCGCGCGGACCCGGCACCGGGGCGGGCCGGATGAGCACCGCGCGGGCGCCTCGCTCAACGGCCCAGTCCAACTCCTCGATCGCCTTGTCGATGATCGGCAGTGTGATGATCGGAGTAGTTAAGATTCGGCCCTTGTAGTCGAACGACCATGTCTCATGCAGCCACTGGTTGAGACTGTGGATGATCGCATGGGTCGCCTCGGGGTGCTCGCGGAACCGTTCCTCGACGAGGCTGGCCAGGGTCGGGTACATCATCGTTTTGTCGATGCCCTGCTGGTCCAGTAACTCGAGCCGGGGGCTGGGCTCACGAAAGGCTGCCGTAGACCGGATCGGCTTGCCCAGGATCTCGCGATGGGTCTTGCCCTCCGGGTTGCCGAACGAGAAATAGCTCTCCTGCGCGCCCGGTGCGGCGACCACGTCGAAGGTCGGGTTGGGAATGTAATCACTGATCTGGCCCATCGTGGCGATCTTGACTCGCCCATCGACCTCGACGTAGCGGATGGCGCCGGCGTACTCCGGCGGCAAGAACCGGGTCAACGCATCACGGGTCTCGTACAAGTGGTTGTCGCCGTCAAAAACCGGAAAGTCGACCCTCCGCGCCATCGGAGTCCTCCTGGTGTCGCGCCTGGACATGATAACTGCGCAAAACGATAGCATCAGCTGCGTAATATGAGAACTGTAGTTTACTAGTGTGCATATAGCCGATTCAGGACGCAGTAGGGAAGGAATCGGATGGATCTGAATCTCAGCCCGGAGCAACACGCCTTGCAGGCCTCCTTCGCAGCGCTTTTCACCAGAGAGTCGACCCCCCTGCGAGTCAGGGCCGCCGAGGCAGCGGGCTGGGACCAGGCGCTTTGGCGGCGCTACGTCGAGCTCGAAGCGCTCGGGCTCGGCGTCCCGTCGGACATCGGCGGGGCCGACGGCGGATTGCTCGAGCTTGCGCTGGTGGCCGAGGAAGCGGGCCGGCGGCTGGCGCCGATACCGGTCGCTGAGACAGCGGCAGCGGTACGCCTACTTGCTCGACTGCGATTGAAAGATCTGGTGGATGACGTTTTGACGGGCTCAACGATCGTGTCCCTGGCGACTCGACCGGATCTGATGGCCGACCAGCCCCTCGTCGATGGAGCGATCGCCGATGCGATGGTGGCCCTTGACGGGACGTCGTTGCTATTCATCACGCGGCCCGACGGACTGCCTCGACGACAATCGGCCAACCTCGCCGGCTTGGCGATGATGCGTTGGCCGCCCGGGGGAGAGCACCGGCTTCTCGCTGATGGTGACGCCGCTGCGGCGACGTTCGCCGCGGCGCTCGATGAGATCCGCGTATTGCGCGCCGCCGCGCTGTTAGGCCTGGCCGAAGAAGCGGTGGTCATCGGCAGTGACTACGTCAAGGTGCGGCACGCCTTCGGCCAACCCCTGGGCATGTACCAGGCTGTCGCTCATCCCTTCGCCGACGCAGTGGCGTCCTTAGACGGCGCTCGCCTCCTGATCCATAAGGCTTGCTGGGCATTGGAATCGGCGCAGCCGGAAGGTCCGACGCTGGCCGCGATGGCATTCGTGTTCGCCGCCGAGACCGCGTATCAAGTCACCGCGCACAGCCTGCACATCCACGGCGGCTACGGGTTCATGGAGGAGTACGACATTCAGCTCTACTATCGGCGTGCCAAAGCTTGGGCGGTGACGTTCGCCGATCCGCGTCGCGAACTCCTAAGGGTCGCGGACCGAAAATTCGGCCCCGTTGCCAGCGGACGGTACTGACGCGATGGACTTCACTGAACCCGCCCGTTGGAACGAGATCCGGCGCGACGCACAGCAATTCGTCGCCGCACACGTCACCCGGGAAACGATTGAAACGCAGCGACGCACGGGCGACGGTGTGGATCGCGAGTTGACACGCAAACTAGGCGCGCGCGGCTGGGTCGCACCCACGTGGCCGGTCAGCGAAGGGGGAGCCGGCCTCGACCCGTTCGAAGCCGCGGTGCTGATGGAAACCCTCCGACGAGGCGGTGTCCCGACGATCGGGCCCGGCACCACGATGCTGCCCGCCAACGCGATCAGAGCAGTGGGCTCGCCGCAATTGAAAACCAAAGTCCTGCCGGGCGTCGCCGCCGGCGAGGTCCTCATCTGCCTCGGCTATACCGAACCAGCCGGAGGATCGGATGTCTTCGCCTGCTCGACTCGTTCGCAATTGGACGGCACGGCATGGATCATCAACGGCCAGAAGATCTTCACGACTTTCGCGCACATTGCGGACTATTGTTTCCTGCTCACCCGGTCGGAGCCCGGCTCGGTGGGGCCGCGCGGATTGACGCTGCTGTTGGTGCCGATGGATTCACCCGGCATCGAGATCCAGGCGGTGCGCACCATGGGCCACGAACGCACGAATGTCGTCTTCTACGACGGCGTTCGCGTTGCTGACGAGTATCGCGTCGGCGAAGCGCACGGGGGCTTTGCCGTGATGCGGGCAGCTCTGGAGGCTGAGCAGAACATCGCGCCGGCCGCGCGGACTGGGTTGCTTGCCGCCGACGCCGTTGAGTTCGCGCGGACTCAGCCCAGTCTCGACGGTGATCCGCTAATCGACGAGCCATTGGTGCGGGAGCGCCTGGCGCGCATGGCAATGGAGGCTGAGGTGGCCGATCTGCTGGCCCTGCGGGCAGCGTTCCTCGCCTCCGAGTCAGCCAACCCGGGCCCGGTGTCTGCGCTGTTCGGGCCGGAAAGCTACGTGCGCGCGTCGGCCGCAGCGATGGACATCGCCGGTGCCGCCGGACTGCTGGAGTGGACCGACACCGAGGCACCTGTCGACGGCGCATTAAATGCGCACTATCGCAGCGCGGTCGCGACGACGATCTACGGCGGTTCCAGTGAAGTGCTCCGCAGCCTGATCGTGGAAAACCGGTTGGGGCTGCCTCGCAGCCGTCCGCGTCGATGAGTTACACGAAGTCGCTGCCTCCGTCGACGTTGAGGTGAGCCCCAGTCATGAAGCCGTTGCGTCGTGATGCGCAAAACGCTACGACCGCGGCGACTTCCTCCGGCAGACCGAATCGACCCATGTCGACCGACATGTCGTGGTCGTGCTTCAACACCTCGAAAGCCGCGGTGGGGTCAACGTTGTCACGGCCGGAGGCGGCAAGCAGTGGGCGGGTCCAATCGGTCAGTATCGGCCCGGGTGCCACCGCGTTGACCAAGATGGCCTCGCGGGCGAGTGTGCGCGCGAGGTTCTTGGTGATGCTGAACAGTGCGCTCTTGGCGGCGGTGTAGCTCACCAGGGCCGGAGACTGATGTTGCACCGACATCGCCGTGATGTTGACGATCCGCGCCCAGTGGGCGCGTCGCAGTAGCGGCAGGGCCGCCCGCACACAGCGGACGACGCCAAGCACGCCGAGGTCGAAGGCGTCGGTCCAACCGGCATCGGTGAGATCGTCGAAGCGACCGGCTCCGGCGGGACCGGCAGCGTTGATCAACACGTTGAGTGTTTCCCACCGCGCAGCGACTTCGGCGAACGCGGCTTCGACGTCGGCAACCGAGGCCAGATCCGCGGGCAATGCCAAGGTTTCGGGACTACCCGCGGCGTGTGCGGCAGTCACCGCATGCCCCAGCCGTCCCGGGTCTCGGCCGATAACACCGATCCGGCACCCTTCGCCCGCGAGAATTATTGCGGTGGCCAGCCCGATTCCGCGCGTGCCACCGGCGATCACCGCCGTCGCTCCGGCGAATCCGAGATCCACTGCGCGGCGGGCTACTTGGGAGCGAATCGCTGGCCGGCGTCGAGGCGGATGACGCCGCCGTTGAGCATCGCGTTCTCGATGATCGCGACGGCCAGCGCCGCGTATTCGTCTGGGCGGCCCATCCGCCGCGGGAACGCCGCATCGCGGGTCAACGCAACGGCCATCTCTTCGGGAATGCGTGAGGTTGCACCGGTCGCGAACAGGCTCGGTGCGATCGCAGCGACCCGGATGCCGAGGCTGCCGAGATCGCGCGCCATCGTCAGGGCCATTCCCGCGATCCCAGCCTTGGCGGCGGCGTAGGCGACCTGCCCGATCTGTCCCTCGAAAGCCGCGATCGAGGAAGTGTTCACGATGACTCCGCGCTCCCCGTCGTCGGATTCATTGCGGCTCATGTGCCACGCTTGGAGCCGGTTCAAGTTGAACGTGCCGATCAAGTTCAAGTCGATAACGCCGCGGAACGCTTCCAATGAATGCGGCCCCGCCTTGGTCAGCGTGCGCTGTGAGGTACCACCACCTGCCGTGTTCACGGCAATATGCAGCGCGCCAAGATGGTCGACCGCCTGTTGGAGCGCCTGCTCGGCGATCTCGGGGTCGACCACGTTGCACGGGTAAAACGACGCGTCGGCGCCCAGCTGTTCCGCTACCGCCACACCGTCCGAGGCCGGCAGATCGAGGATGGCGACTTTTGCGCCGAGGACAAGTAGTCGCTCGGCGGTGGCGCGACCCATGCCAGACGCGCCCCCCACCACCACCGCTGAGCTGCCCTTAATCTTCATCTCCACCCATCCCTTCGCGGCCGTTTCCAGACCACTGGCGACCCTGTGTGTGCTGGAATGCTACACATGGACTGCATCTGAATGCACATGACGGTCTACTTTTTAGCAGTTAGCGATATCCGAAAGGAAATGCGATGCTACCCGACGACGCGAAGATCATCTCCGTGGACGACCACATCATCGAGCACCCGGAGGTGTGGCTGGACCGGTTGCCGTCGAAATATGCCGACGTGGCGCCGCGCATCACCAAACTGCCCGACGGCAACGACGCCTGGCTGTACGAGGGGCGCCCAGCAGGCAACTTCGCCCTCAACGCGGTCGCGGGCAAGCATCCCCGCGAGTTCGGCATGGACCCCCGCAGCTACGACGACATGTTGCCCGGCTGCTACAGCATCGCAAGGCGCATCGAGGACATGGACGTCGAAGGCGTATGGGCGCAATTGTGCTTCCCCAACTTCGGCGGGTTCGCGGGCAGCACCTTTTATGCCGCCGAAGACAAGGAGCTGGCGAAGCTCTGTATCAGCGCGTACAACGACTTCGTCCTCGACGAATGGTGCGCCTACGCCCCGCAGCGACAGATTCCACTGGTGATGGTGCCGTTTTGGGACGTTCCAGCATCGGTGGCCGAGATCGAGCGCACCGCCGCCAAAGGGGCTAAGTCGGTCTCTTTCATCGAGGCCCCGCACAACATGGGACTGCCCTCATTTCATACGGATCACTGGGATCCGCTGCTGCGAATGTGCGAAGAGGCCGAACTGCCGCTGTCGCTGCACTTCGGGTCGGGCGGCATGCCGAAGGGGGTGGCGCCCGACGGCGACATGTTCATCACCATCGCGCTCTTCGGCGTGAACTCGATGATGGCGACAGTCGATCTGCTCATGTCCGAGGTGTTCTACAAGTTTCCGAACCTCAAAGTCGCCCTGTCAGAGGGCGGTATCGGGTGGATGCCCTATCTGCTAGAGCGTGTCGACTACTCATGGGGGCGGCACAAGTACTGGTGCAACATCAATGCAGACAAGCTGCCATCCGAGTTATTCCGTGAACACATATATGGATGCTTCATCTCGGATAAATCCGGCATCGAGCAGCGCCACCGCATCGGGATCGACAACATCATGTTCGAAAGCGACTACCCGCATTCGGACTCCAATTGGCCCAATACCCGCAAGTTGCTCGCGGAGCACCTCGCCGATGTGCCCGATGACGAGGCGCGGAAGATGGTCGAGCTCAACGCCCGCGCCCTCTATCGCTTCTGACGCAGTTATCGGCCGGCAGGTGCGAACGTAGCTCGAACGGCTTCCGCGGCCGTTTGATATAGAGTACACTGAATCAGCTAATGGAGGCGATTGGGAGGGAAACGCGTGCAGCTCGGACACGACCCGGCACTGGAGGCCGTCCGACTGCGTACCCGCGAGCTGATCGCCGAATACGCTGTGGGCCAACATCTTCGCGCGGGTGTGCGGGCACCTGAGCCCGAAGAGATTCCTCGTCTGCGAACCTGGGCCGCGGCGCTGTACGACGCACAGCTACTGGGCGTTTTCTGGCCGGTTGAGTATGGGGGTCTGCCCAGCGCGCACCCGCTGCATGAGTCCGTGGTCCACGAGGAATTGGTGCGCGCGGGTGCGCCGATGCCGGTCGGCGGCGGTCAATTGGCCGCCGCGGCGATCCTCGAGTGCGGCACGACGGCGCAGAAGGACTACTTCTTACCGCGCATCCGCTCCGGCGAGCACATCTGGTGCCAATTGTTCAGTGAGCCCGACGCGGGCAGTGATCTGGCCAGCTTGCGCACCCGTGCCCGTCGTGAGGGAGACCGGTTCATTGTCGACGGGCAGAAAGTGTGGACCACCAACGGCCAATACGCCGACTGGGGTTACCTGCTGGCCAGAACCGATCCCGACGCCCCTAAACATCAGGGCATCACCGCATTTGCGCTCGACATGCGCACCGAGGGTGTCGATGTGCGGCCACTGCGCGAAATCACCGGCACCACTGACTTCAACGAGGTTTTCCTGGACAACGTCGAAGTGCCGGCTGACAACGTGATTGGCGCCCCGCATGCCGGGTGGGCTGTGACCACCGCCAGCCTTGCGCACGAGCGCAGCGGAGTGGGCGGGGGCGTCGCGTTGTTCCGGGCCCTTGACGACCTGCTCACCCTGGCCCGTGAAGTCGACGTGGACGGTGTGCGCGGCATCGACCGTCACGACGTCCGCCAAGCGCTGGGCGGCCTCGTCGCCGATTCGCATGTTTCGGCATTGCTTTCGGCGTTCGGTGAATCGCGCGCTCTGCACGGATCGCGCGACGTCGCCGACGCCCCGTTGTCGAAAATTCTGTTCAGCGAGGTAAATCTGGCGGTCGCCGAGTACGGCATGGCGCTGCAGGGCGCCGACGGTATCCGCGTCGAGGGTGACCACTTCGTCCATGCCGACGGCTGGTGGCAGGACGCCTTCCTCTATGCGAGGGCCTACACCATCGCCGGCGGAGCTAATGAGGTGCTGCGCAACATCGTCGCTGAGCGAAGCCTTGGCCTGCCCAGAAGTTGAGAGCAGGTTTCGAGAGTTGTCAAAGTCGACTTATTGGAGGACGCCATGCCACTACAGGACTGGATGAAGATCATTTCGGTCGACGACCATGTGATCGAACACCCCCAGGTCTGGCAGGAGCGCCTCGCCGACCGCTTCAAAGAGGCTGGCCCGCAAATCGTCGAGACCGCTCAGGGCCACCACGTTTGGCGTTATGAAGGCAACATTTACCCGCAGATCGGGCTCAACGCTGTGGCCGGCAAGCCGCGCGAGGAGTACGGCATGGAACCGGTGCGCTACGACCACATGATTCCCGGCTGCTACGACCCCGTCGAGCGGATCAAGGACATGGACATCGACGGTGTACACGGCGCATTATCGTTCCCCTCTTTCCCGGGCTTCGGCGGTGGGGTATTCCAGCGTGCCGAGGACAAGGAGCTCGCCCTGCACTGCGTGCGGGCGTGGAATGACTTTCAGACCGACGAATGGTGCGCGAGTGCACCTGGTCGGCTGATACCCCTTGGCCTGCTGCCGATTTGGGACCCAGCACTGGCGGCTCGGGAGGTGGAACGCGTGGCCGCCAAAGGTACACGCGCGGTGTCGTTGCCCGAAAGTCCGGCGCCGCTGGGCCTGCCGTCGTACCATCACCGCACACATTGGGAAGTCCTGTGGAACGCGCTAGAGGCTGCCGACATGCCGGTGTGCTTGCACTTCGGCTCCTGCGGATACGTTCCCGGCTTCTCCTTCGCCGGGCCGCCCAAGCCGGAAGAGCCGGCTCCGTTCGCCGTGGCCATCTCGACGTTTTCCACCAACCTCATGTGGGCAACAGCCGATTTGATCTTTTCCGGTCTGCTGCAACGTCATCCGAATCTCAAATTCATGCTGTCCGAAGGCGGCATCGGATGGATTCCCTACATGCTCGAGCGCCTCGATGCCACGTGGGAACGGCATCGCTGGTACCAAGACATCAGCCACACCGACCGGCCGTCCGACCTGTTCCGGCGCCACATTTGGGGTTGCTTCATCGACGACGAACACGGCATCGCATCGCGCGAAACCATCGGGATAGAAAACATTCTCATCGAGGTCGACTACCCGCACTCGGACTCGAACTGGCCCAATAGTCGTAAGCGCGTCGCCGAGAGCCTCGTTGGACTGTCTGACGCTGATGCCCACGCGATCACCGAGCTCAACGCGCGCCAGCTGTTGCACTTAGAGGATTGATAACGGTGAGCGAACCCGATCGCGCAGGTCGACCCGACACCGACGACTACGACCTGCTCACCTACGGCGAGGCTGCTGCCCGGCTGGCAGAACTGCTGACGGCCGAACGGGCTGAGCTTGCCGCGCTGCGGCGCACGGCAAACCCCGATCACGCGGTGATACAACAGCTGGAGCAACGCATCTCGCTGCTCGAGTCGAGTTACCAGGGGTATCGGCGCACGGCAGCCGATGGCGAGGCGTTCGCACAGCGATTCGGCTTTGAGCCGGGCGATGCAGCAACGCGGAGTCCACAATGACCGCGATGACGGCCGCCGCGACACCAGTTCGCGCGGTGGGCAACTTCTACGCGATGGTGCTCGATACGCTGATCGCCATCCCGCGCCGACCGTTCGCCTGGCGTGAGCTGCTGTTGCAGTCCTGGTTCGTCGCGCGGGTCTCAGTGGTTCCGACGATGATGCTGGCGATCCCATTCACTGTGCTGACCGTGTTCACCCTCAATATCTTGTTGGTGGAGATCGGGGCCGCCGACTTTTCCGGGACCGGCGCAGCCCTCGGCGCGGTCACCCAGATCGGACCCGTCGTCACAGTGCTCGTTGTGGCAGGCGCCGGCGCTACCGCTATGTGCGCCGACCTCGGCGCACGCACCATCCGTGAAGAACTCGACGCGATGAAAGTACTTGGAATCGACCCGATCCAAGCCCTCGTCGTGCCGCGGGTCCTCGCGGCGACCGTCGTCGCATTACTGCTCAACTCACTGGTGACGTTCATCGGTTTGGCTGGAGCGTTCGTCTTCTCGGTCTTCATCCAGCACGTCACACCCGGTGCTTTCGCGGCAGGATTGACACTGTTGGTCGGACTGCCCGAAATGCTCATCTCGGTGATCAAGGCCGCCTTGTTCGGGCTGGCCGCCAGCCTCATCGCTTGCTACAAAGGGATTTCGGTCGGTGGTGGACCAGCCGGAGTCGGCAATGCGGTCAACGAAACCGTCGTATTCACCTTCCTTGCGCTGTTCTTGATCAATGTCATCGCGACCGCTGTCGGCGTTAAGGCAACGATGTGAGCGTGTCGAGCCAACGATTCTCCCGGTTGCAGAAGGTAACTCGGGAATGGGCCCACGGCTGGAACCGCGTGGGAATGCAGACCGAGTTCTACGGCAAAACCGTCGGTGCTGTCGGCGACGCGTTCGCCCACTACCGCGGCGAACTCGTTCGGCTGATCGCCCAAATGAGCATGGGCACAGGAGCGCTCGCGGTCATCGGGGGCACCGTGGCCATCGTCGGCTTTCTAACGCTATCCACCGGCGCGTTGATTGCCGTGCAAGGCTATAACTCGTTGGCCGGCATCGGCGTCGAGGCGCTGACCGGCTTTACCTCCGCCTATCTCAACGTGCGTATCATCGCGCCGCTCACCGCTGGTATCGGGCTGGCCGCGACCATCGGCGCCGGCGCCACCGCACAGCTGGGTGCTATGCGAATCAACGAAGAGATCGACGCTCTGGAAGTGATGGGCATTCGCCCCATCGCGTATCTGGCCTCTACCCGCGTAATTGCCGGCGTGTTTGTGGTGATCCCGCTGTATGGCGAAGCCGTGCTGATGTCGTTTCTCGCCGCTCGGTTCGGTACGACCTTCGTCTACGGACAGTCCACCGGGGTCTACGACCACTACTTCAGGACGTTCCTGAATCCCTTTGATTTGATCTGGTCGTTTCTACAGGCCGTTGTGATGGCGATCGTGGTCATGCTGGTTCACACGTACTACGGGTTCAACGCTGCCGGCGGCCCGGCCGGTGTCGGTGAGGCCGTGGGGCGCGCGGTACGCACCTCGTTGGTCTCGGCTGTGCTGGTGACGTTGTTGGTGTCGCTGTCCATCTATGGACATGCGGGCAACCTGAATCTGTCGGGTTAGTCGCATGTCTGCTAAGCGTCATGGCGAGTCGCGGATCCACCCGGCGTGGTGGACCGCGGCACTGCTGTTGGGGATCACCTTCGCCCTCTGGCTGACATCAGCGTTCTTCCGTGGCACCTTCATCTCGTCGATACCGGTCACGCTCACGTCGGACCGCGCCGGTCTGGTGATGGAAAGCGGTGCAAAGGTGAAGATGCGCGGCGTACAGGTCGGCCGCGTCACCGGGGTGACTGGCGCAGACCCCGTCCGACTCACGTTGCAGATCAACCCCGCTCAAGCGCGTCTCATCCCGTCCAACGTCGGCGCACGGATCAGGGCCACAACCGCATTCGGTGCAAAGTACGTAGACCTCATCTACCCCGAAGATCCAAGCCCGACACACCTTTCGGCCGGGGCCGTGCTGGTATCGCGCAACGTCAGCACAGAGGTCAACACCGTCTTCCAGAATCTCCTCTCGGTACTCAAGCAGGTCGATCCGTCAAAGCTCAACGCTGCGTTGGCGGCGCTGGCAGAGGGCGTCCGCGGCCAAGGCCCGCGTATCGGCGAAGCCACCACCGATGCCGACCAGGTGCTGATGGCGATGAACCCGCGGATGAATACGGTGCGCCAGGACTTCCGGTCGCTCAAGGGATTTAGCGACACCTACAACGCCGCCGCGCCCGACATCCTCAAGGTGTTGAACGCCGCAAGCACTACCAGTACGACGATTTCTGGACATTCGACCGACTTGGCGGCGTTACTGCTCAATGCGACGGGGCTGGCGCAGGACGGGATCAACCTGATCGCGCCCAATCAACACAACCTGATTCGCGCGCTGAATACCCTTGCCCCGACCACCGACCTGCTGCTGAAGTACAACCCCGAATACACCTGTCTGCTCACCGGCGCCAAATGGCTGGTGGACAACGGCCGCGACTTCGGTGGCGGCAATGGCAAGTCGGCGGTCGTCGACGCTAGCGTGCTGCTCGGCAAGGATCCCTACCGCTATCCCGACAACCTCCCCATCGTGGCCGCCAAAGGTGGTCCCGGCGGCAAGCCGGGATGCGGGTCGCTGCCCGATGCCAGCAAGAACTTCCCAGTGCGCCAACTGATCACGAACACCGGCTGGGGCACCGGAACAGACATCCGGACCAACCCCGGCATCGGTCATCCCTGCTGGATCGACTACCTCCCCGTGACGCGCGGGATACCGCAGCCACCCAGTATCCGCCAGTGCATTCCGGGACCCGCGATCGGACCGATTCCGTATCCGGGAGCACCGCCCTACGGGGCGCCGCAATACGGACCTGACGGAACCCCGCTGTACCCAGGTGTGCCACCACCATTGCCCGCATCGGCCGAGCTGCCGCGACCCCAGCCGTGAGGGATGAAGCATGAGAAACAATTTGGGGCCCGCGATCTTGCGGTTGACCGTATTTGTGGTGGTGTGCCTGCTCGCCACCTCCGCGTTGTTCGCTGTTTTTGCGCAGCTCCGCTTTGGCCAAGAACGCACGTACAGTGCCGAATTCGCGACCGTGACCGGTTTGGAGAACGGGAACTTCGTACGTATTGCGGGCGTGGAGGTCGGCAAGGTCAAACGCATCGCCGTCAAGGACACCTCAACCGGTCCGATCGCACTGGTCTCGTTTTCCGCCGATGACTCGGTGGTCTTGACCCAGGGGACCAAAGCGGTGATCCGATACGAAAACCTGATCGGCGGGCGTTATCTCGCCCTGGAGGAAGGCGCTGGGGGAGCGACGCCGCTCCGGCCGGGGGCGACAATACCTCTGGATCGGACTGCTCCGGCCCTCGACCTCGATGCGCTGATCGGCGGCTTTCGGCCACTGTTCCGGGCGTTGGATCCCGAGCAGATCAACGCGTTGACCGGTGAGCTGATATCGGCTTTCCAGGGTCAAGGGGGAACCATCAATTCATTGCTGAACCAAACAGCCGCGCTGACAAACACTTTGGCCGACCGCGACGAGCTGATCGACCAGGTGATCGTCAACCTCAACAACGTTCTCGGGTCACTCGCCGGCAAGAGCCGGCAATTCGGCAGCGCGATCGATTCGCTGTCGAAGCTGATCCAGGGACTAGCTGCCCGGGGTACGGACGTCACCAATGGTGTAGCGCACATCAACAACGCCGCACGGACCATCGCGGACCTGCTCGCTGTGGCGCGCCCGCCGCTACAGAAGGTCGTCCACGAAACCGATCGGGCGTCAAGCCTCGTGATGGCGGACCACGACTATTTCGATGACTTGCTCAATACCTTGCCCGATGCTTACCAGGCTTTGGCGCGTCAGGGTTTGTACGGCGACTTTTTCACCTTCTACCTGTGCGACATATTCCTCAAGCTCAACGGCAAGGGCGGCCAACCGGTGTTCGTGAAGGTTGCCGGTCAACCCTCCGGGAGGTGCACCCCGAAATGAAGTCTTTTGCGGAGCGCAACCCGGTAATGGTCGGCATCGTCGGTATCACACTGACCGTCGCGGCGGTGCTGTCGGCGGTGTTCTACAACAAGCTGCCGGGTGTGTCCGGCGGGCACCGCTATTCGGCGTACTTCGCCGAATTAGGGGGTTTGAAAGCGGGTTCGCCCGTACAAGTTTGCGGATTTCGGGTAGGGCAGGTCTCCGGCGTCGAGCTCGACGGAGCACGGGTGCTGGTGACCTTCGACGTCGATGCGGGCGTGCGTCTCGGCGAGCGCACGGAGGCCGCGATCAAGACCAAAAGCCTGCTCGGCGCAAAGATATTGGAAGTGACTCCACGCGGCGACGGCACCTTGTCTCACCCAATCCCCGTCGACAGGACAACGCCGCCTTACCAATTGCCCGATGCGCTCGGAGAGCTCACCACCACCATCAGCGGACTGAACACCGACCAAGTTTCCGACTCGCTGCGCACGCTGGCGCAGACGCTCCAGGACACCCCGCCGTCGTTGAAGGTCGCCATCGAAGGTGTGGCCAGGTTCTCGGACACCCTCGACCGGCGCGACGACCAACTACGCGAGTTACTCAAGAACGCCAACACATCCACCGGGGTGTTGGCGCAGCGCACCGACGAAGTGGTCAGCTTGATCTCAAACACCGAAGGACTGCTTGCGCAACTGCGGACCCAAAGCGACGCGTTGGACCACATCGCCGGTAATGTCTCGGCGCTTTCTCGCCAGCTCTCGGGGCTCACCGCCGAGAACAAGGCGCAGCTGCGACCAGCGCTCGACAAGCTCAACGATGTGCTGGGCATCGTCGACAACCGCAAGGAGCGAGTCCAGAAGTCGATCAAATTACTCAACATGTATGCGATGTCGCTGGGGGAGTCCGTGTCGGCCGGCCCCTTTTTCAAAGCCTACGTCGCCAATCTTCCTCCCGGACAGTTCATTCAGCCATTCGTCGACGCCGCATTCTCCGATCTCGGGTTGGATCCCGCTACCTTGCTGCCTTCGCAGCTGACCGACCCGCAGACTGGACAGCCCGGCACCCCCGCTCTGCCGATGCCCTATCCGCGGACTGGCCAGGGCGGCGCACCACGGCTCACGCTGCCTGATGCCATCACCGGCAAACCGGCAGACCCGCGTTATCCCTATCGCGAGCCACCCGCGGCTCCGGCACCCGGCGGGCCCCCGCCCGGGCCTCCCGCGGGCGTCATGCCGCCCCCCACGACACCGCCGCTGTATATACCGGCGCCCGGCGAAGTCCAACCGCCAAGGGGGCCGGCACGATGAGGCGCTCACGCATCGTCAGGACCGTGGTAGCGGCCGCGCTGGTGGTGGCCCTGCTCAGCGGTACCGCGGTGACGCTTCGATTGGCGGGTCAGAGTCACCGCATGCACCTCGTTGGATACTTCGACAACAGCAACGGCGTCTTCTCCGGCGACGAGGTGCGGATCCTTGGTGTGCCGGTCGGCAAGATCGACAAGATCGAGCCACAGCCCGGTCAAGTCAAGATCAGTTTCTGGGTCGACGACAAATACCGGGTGCCTGCCGATGCCAAGGCTGCGATCCTGTCACCATCGTTGGTCACCGCGCGGGCAATACAGCTCACCCCGGCCTACACCGGCGGGCCGATGATGATCAATGATGCCGTCATCCCTCGCGACCGCACCGCCGTACCCGTGGAATGGGACGACTTCCGCGAACAGCTCAAGAAGCTCACCACGATGATGCAGCCGAGCCGCCCGGGCGGCGTCAGCACGTTGGGCGCGTTCGTCAACACCGCCGCCGACAACCTACGTGGCCAGGGCGCCAACATCCGCGACACCATCCTCAAGCTCTCGCAAGCCTTCTCGGCTATCGGCGATCACAGCGACGACATCTTTTCCACCGTGAAGAACCTCTCGAGACTGGTTACGGCCCTGGAGTCCAGCGCCGACCTGATGCAGCGGCTGAACCAGAACCTGGCCGCCGTGACCGCGCTGCTGTCCAACGACTCCAACGAGATCGACCGCGCGGTAAAGGATCTCAATGCAGCGGTCACCGATGTGCAAGGCTTCGTGGCTGACAATCGTGAAGCGTTGGGCACAGCCTCAGACAAGCTGGCGTCGGTGTCCACGGCGCTGGTGCAAAGCCTCGACGACATCAAGCAAACGCTGCATATCGCTCCGACATCGCTGTCCAATTTTGTCAACATCTTCCAGCCGGCTCAGGCCGCTCTCACCGGGATAGGGGTGATCAACAATTTCGCCAACCCGGTCAGCTTTATTTGTGGCGCCATCCAAGCCGCGTCGCGGCTCAACCTCGAGCAGTCAGCGAAGCTGTGCGTGCAGTATCTCGCCCCCATCCTCAAAAATCGCCAGTACAACTTTCCCCCGCTGGGCATGAACCTGTTCATCGGCGCGCAGGCAAGGCCCAATGAAGTTACCTACAGCGAAGATTGGATGCGGCCCGACCATATCCCTGCGCCGCCACCCAGCGCCGCCGCGCCGCCTCCGCCACCCGCCCAGGGGCCCACTGCCGCCGCCCCGACTCCGCTGGCGGCAAACGCCCCCGTTGCAACGAATCCCGCCAAGGGATTACCGGGCATGATGCTCCCGCCCGGGGGTGGCTCATGATCGACTGGCGTCGGCGGTGCGCGATCTTCGGACTCGGCGCGCTGGTTGCCGCGACCGCACTGGCGGGATGCGGATGGCGGGGCTTGAACTCAATTGCTTTGCCGGGCACTGCCGGCGGCGGCCCCGGCTCCTACGAAATCCAGGCGCAGCTGCCCGACGTCGGCAACATGCAGCAGAACTCGCGGGTGCTCGTCGGCGACGTGAACGTGGGCAATGTCACCAAGATCCAACGGCAAGGGTGGCACGCGCTGGTGACGATTCGCCTCGCGAGTGACGTCACCCTACCCGCCAACGCGACGGCAACGGTGGGCCAGACCAGCCTGTTGGGGTCGCTGCACGTCGAATTGGCAGCGCCGACAAACGAGCCTGCCCGGGGCCGGCTGCACAACGGCTCGCTGATCCCGCTCTCGTCGGGAAGTGCCTACCCGACAACCGAACAGACGCTGGCTGCCGTCGCCATGCTGCTCAACGGCGGCGGGATTGGCCAGCTTCAAGAGATCACCACCGCTTTCGCCACGGCCTTCGCCGGCCGGGCGGACGACCTGCGCAGTCTGCTGGATCAGCTGAACCAGTTCATCGCTCACGCGAATAGCCAAACCCACGACATCATCGGGGCCAGCGAAAGCCTCAACAAACTGGCCGGTGAATTCGCCGAGCAAAAGCCCGTCATGGACCGGGCGCTGCAGACCATTCCCGCCGCACTTGATGTCCTTGCGACCCAACGCGACAACCTCGCCGAGGCGTTAACGCAGCTTGGCAGATTCAGCGCGCTAGCCGCCAACTCAATCAATCAAACCAAGGAAGCTCTGGTCAAGGAGTTGACGGACCTCGGCCCGGTGCTGGAGTCACTGGCCAATGCCGGGCCCGCGATGACGCGCTCGCTGAGCATGCTCGCGACCTACCCGTGGACCAAGGAACTGATCACCAAGTTCGTGCGGGGCGACTACGCGAATCTGACCGCGATCTTCGATATGACCTTGAGCCGTCTGGACAATTCGCTGCTTACCGGAACCCGATGGGAAGGCAACCTGACCGAACTGGAGATGCAATGGGGCCGCACCATCGGCCAGATCCCCAGCCCCTACACGGCGGCCAATCCGTTGATTGTGCCCTACCACCTCGATCAGGGGCCCTGACATGCGCTTGACCCGACGCATCAAGATCCAGTTGGCGATATTCGCCCTCGTGGCAGCCGTCACGGCGGTGATCATCGTCTTCAACTATCTGCAGTTGCCGGCGATGCTCTTCGGGGTAGGCCACTACAAGGTGACCGTCGAGCTGCCAGAGGCAGCAGGACTTTATCAGCAGGGCAACGTCACCTACCGCGGCACCGAGGTTGGTCGCGTCGACGAGGTCTCGCTGACCCGAACCGGCGTGCGGGCCGTGCTTTCGCTGCGCTCCGATGTCCCCATTCCTTCAGACGTGGAGGCAGCGGTACACAGCGAGACCGCGATTGGTGAGCAATACGTGGCGCTGACACCTCTTAGCGCGGACAGTCGGCCGCTGCGTAACGGCGATGTGATCCCGGTGCAGCGGACCACTGTGCCGCCCGACATCAACAGCCTTCTGGACGCCACCAATAGGGCACTGCTCGCCATTCCGAACGACAACTTGAAGACGGTGATCGACGAGAGTTACACCGCGTTTGGCGGACTGGGCCCCGAGCTTTCACGACTGGTCAAGGGATCCACCACATTTGCGATCGACTCCCGGAAAAATCTCGATTCGCTCACCGCACTTGTCGACCACTCCCAGCCAGTGCTCGATTCCCAAACGAGAAGCTCCGATGCAATCTCGGCGTGGGCAGCGCACTTAGCTTCGATCACCGGGCAGCTACGAAACGCCGATAGCGCGCTGTCTGGGGTGTTGGAGAACGGACCGCCCGCAGCCGACGAAGGTCGTCGGCTGATCGAACGGCTGCAGCCCACACTCCCGATCGTGCTGGCCAACTTTGCCAGCATTAATCCCGTGGCAGTCGTCTACCACGCCGACGTCGAACAGCTTCTGGTCCTGCTGCCTCAGGCCACTGCGGCGTTGCAGGCGACATTGGTGCCCTCGTTGAATACCAAACAGGACATCAAGGGCGGCAACCTCAGCTTCAACATGAACTTGAACTTGCCGCCACCGTGCACAACCGGGTATTTGCCTGCGCAGCAACGCCGCGACGCCAGTCTGGAGGATTATCCGGACCGTCCCGACGGGGACCTTTACTGCCGTGTACCGCAGGACTCCCAGCTGAATGTTCGTGGTATGCGCAACATTCCCTGCGAAACAAAGCCGGGCAAGCGGGCACCCACTGTCAAAATGTGTGAAAGCGACGAACAATATGTTCCGCTCAACGACGGTTCCGCCTGGAAGGGCGACCCCAACGCGACTTTGTCGGGTCAAGGGATCCCACAACCGCGACCGGGCACGCCGGCTGCCACGCCACCGCCGCGCCCGATCGCGTCGGCTCCCTACGATCCTGCGACCGGCACATACGTCGGGCCAGACGGAAAGGTCTATACCCAATCGGATCTGGTCCCGGGCGCCAACCAGAAGCGCACCTGGCAGTCGATGCTGTTACCGCCTAGCTGACCCGGACGTCGTCGATATCGATGGTCACAGAGACCATCTCACGAATGGGGTCGCCATCTTCGTTGCGCGCGTGGACGGTTCGCTTGACGGGCAGGATCACGCCGTCGAACTGGCGGTGGTCGTCTGAATAGTGCGCCGCCGCTGAGTCGGCAATGATGTCGACGGTGTAGTCGCGGCGTCGCACCAGTCCATCGGAGTCGATGTAGAGAACCTGATCGGCAGTGTGAGTAGCGATTGACGCCGGGTAGTGCACGCCGAGTCGGCGCCAGGTCTGACCGTTTTCTTTCCATGCGCCGAGTTCTTCTGTCTGCACCCCGGCGAAGGTCAGCGAGTACGGCTCAGACAAGTAGGTCCACATCGCATATCCACCGAAGTAGGCCAGCTGCAGCATCGACCACGGCGATTCGAGTGTGTGCCCCGCGAACGATTGGCGCGGATTGGTCAGTGTCTCGACGGTATCTGGCTCGTCTTCGTCCGTCTCGATCGTGACGCGGTCCGGCGAAAACGATGAGCGCAGGCCGGGCCTCGGTAGAGGACGGTGGCTGACATGCTGTTCGTTCACGCGGACCTTGACGGTCGAGTCGTTGATCACGCCGTCGACCCCTTTGAGCGACCAGAGTAGACCGCCGACGATCTGGTGGATCTCGATCGTGTCGACCTGCTGCCAGCGTTCCAGGCCACCGTAGGTGGCCATCACCTCGTCAAGAAGAGTCATTTGCTCCAGCTCCAAATCGGCGGGATGGGTTTAGCCGGCGGCGACCGGCCAGTGAATTGCCTTGTGCTGCAGAAATTCCGCCAGCCCGTACTCGCCGGTCTCGCGTCCGATGCCGCTTTGTTTGTAGCCGCCAAAGGGACCACAGGGGTTCAGGCCACCGCCGCCGCCGTTAACCACGACCATGCCGGTCTTTAGCTCGCGCGCCACCCGGAATGCACGCGCCGGGTCGCCCGACCACACCCCTGCGGCCAGGCCGTAGTCGCTGTCGTTGGCGATGTCGATAGCTTCTTGTTCGTCGCGGAACGGAATGACTACGCCCACCGGCCCGAAAACCTCCTTGCGCGCCACGGTCATTGCATTGTCGACGCCGACGAACAGCGTTGGCTCAACAAAGAATCCCTTCTTCAGATGTGCGGGTCGGCCGCCGCCGTGGGCGAGCTGGGCTCCGTCATCGACACCGCTACGAATGAGCGCCTCTACTCGTTCGCGCTGCGCTTCGCGAATCAGCGGGCCCATCATGACCGAGGGATCTGACGGATCGCCTACGGTGATGAATTCCAGCGTCGCCTTGATCCGGGCGACCAATTCGTCGTGCAATGACTGGTGCACCAGGATTCTGGTGAACAGGGCACACCCTTGACCGGCATGAGTAATGAAACCGCCCAACACACTTTCGAGCACTTTGTCCAGATTGACGTCGTCGAGAATGATGTTGGCCGACTTGCCGCCCAGTTCGAGCACGACCTTCTTCAGTGTTTCTGCGCCTTGCCCATAGACTTTGCGGCCGACCACGTCGGACCCGGTGAAACTGACGATGTCGACGTCGGTGTGGCGGGTGAGCGCCTCGCCGGCATCGACATCACCGGTGACGATATTGAGCACTCCGGGCGGTAATCCGGCGGCCTCAGCCGCCTCACCGAGCACGAGCGCCTCCAGCGGTGTGTAGGGCGAGGACTTCAACACCACGGTGCATCCAGCCGCCAGGGCGGGGCCCGACTTGAACAGGTTCAGATAGAACGGAAAGTTGAAGGCGGTGACCAGTGCGGCCACCCCGTAAGGTTCCCGAACGACCACACCCTGGCCGATGCCGCGACCCACCACCGGCGGCATCGGAGCCTCGAAGTCGAATCGCGGCATCACCCGAGTCGCGAGATCGTTGAGATGCTCAATCGGAGTGACAACCTGCAGGAACTCGGCCAGCGCCCGAGTGGAACCGGCCTCGGCGATGTTCAGCTCGACCAGCTCAGCGCGGCGACGATCGAACTCGGCGGCCATCTTTGCCAACACCGCTCCCCGCTCGGCGGGCGTCATGCGGGGCCACGGCCCCGCGTCGAACGCTCGCCGTGCCGCCGCGACCGCCTGAAATACGTCGGCCGGCGTGGCCTGTGGCACCATACCGATGACCTGCTCGGTGGCCGGGTTGATTACCTCTAGAGTTTCGTTGCCCGAGCTCTCTTTCCAGCCGCCATCGATGTAGAGCTGATGAGTTGTTGTCGCTGTCATGGCCGACCTCCGTTGGTCACTTGGTCTACTTATTTAGATGTTGGTGGCTGGGGATGTGCAGGTACTGCGCTACCCTGAAGCAAACAGTCGGGAGGAGCGCAGTGAACGACGAAACTCCGGCCAATGGTCAGCCGCGGCCGGTCCGTGCCCCGAAGACTGCCGAGCTGATCGCCGATCAGCTGCGCGGCGACATCGTTCGGGGCGTGCTCAAGACTGGTGACACCCTGCCCACCGAGGTGATACTGGGCAAACAGTTCGGAGTTTCGCGCCCGACGCTTCGCGAAGCGATCCGCATCCTTGAGAATGAGTCGCTGATCGTGGCCCGACGCGGATCGCGAGGCGGTGTCGTGGTCGCTGCTCCCGATATTGCGGTGGCAGCCAGAGATTTTGGGCTTCTGCTGCAAATGTCGGGCACCACGCTGGCCGACGTGTACAAGGCGCGCAGCGTGGTCGAACCGGCCGCGGCGCGGATGTTGGCCGAGCACCACACCCGGCAGGACATCGACGACCTGAACGCAAGCGTCGGTGCGTTGGCCGTGCTCGTCAACGACGGCGCCGAGAGCGCCGATTTCCGTGAGTGGTCGAACGCGGCCTACCGCTTCCACGATCTGATTATGGAGCGGTCGGGCAACCAGACGCTGGCGATTTTCAGCGGTGTGCTCCGCGAAGTGGTAGCTCGCCATATGTCGCGAGCCGCCTCGTCTGACGACCGCCCGGAAATCGAGGCCCAGTTCAAGCGGACCGTCCGCGCCTTTGCCAAGGAGGTCAAGCTGATTGAAGCTGGCGATGCCGATGGCGCGGACAAGTTTTGGCGCACTCATATGCAGGCGGCGACGAAGGGAATGCTGTGGGGGAGCCTGGCCACCGAATCGGTCGTCGACCTTTTCGTCTAGTGTGCTCGCAGCCCGCTCAGGGGTCATCCTAAGGCGCCGGCATTCCGGAAGGTTTCAACCTCGTCCCAAGTGAACCCGCTATCGAGCAGGATTTCCTCGGTGTGCTGTCCTAGCTCGGGAGCGGGGCCGCGGGGCGCGGTCGGCTGTGCATCGAACTGGTACGGAGGGGCGACCAAACGAAATGTACTGCCGTCGTTGGCGGTTACCTCGGGCAGGTAGCCGTTTGCGGCGACCTGCCGACTCTGATGGATCTCGGCGAAGGTGGAACTGGCCGACCATACCCCGGAAAACTTCGTCAGTGTCTCTTGCCATTCGGCCAGCGCGCGGCCGCCGAACGCGGCATCCAGTTCTGCGATGCACTCGCGCCGGTTGTCGGCGCGACGTGCGCTATCGGAAAAACGGTCATCGGTAGCGAGGTCAGCGCGTCCGATGAGCTGGCATAGCTCGGCCCAAAACCGATCCGGCTGAAGGCAAACCAAATTTATCCAGCGGTCGTCCTTGGTGCGATACGAGTTGACGATGGGGTTTGCAGCCGAGTAGCGGTCCGGGCGAGGCAACTCGCCGCCGTACGGAGCGGCGGCGATATCGGGACCCATTGTCCACATTCCGGTGCCGAGTAGAGATACGTCGATGACCGCGCCGCAATTGGCTCGTTCACGCCTGAACAAGGCCATCGCGACGGCCCCCGCGATTGCACTGGAGCCCTGTAGATCGAAGAATGCCGCTGGCTGTGGGACCGGTTGGGCGGCGCCGGGTTCGCTCAGCTTGTATTGCGTTCCGGCCGCTGCCCAGGCCGCGGCGGAGTCGAAACCGCCCGCCTCGGTCATCGTTCCCTTGCTGCCCCATCCGGATCCGCGTACGTAGACGAGGTCGGGATTATCGGCGCGCAAGTCATCGACGTCGATACGGAGTTTCTTACGCACATTCGGCAGATAGCTGGTCAAAAACACATCGGCTCCCGCGACCAGCCGGCGAAGCAGCTGATTACCGGGGTCAGAAGACAGATCGATCGTGATGCTCTTCTTGCCACGGTTGGGAATTTCCACGAAGGGGTTCGGGCTCGTATCGTCTGCGTTCAGCGAGTTCCGCAGCGCGCGTTGGGGATCCCCGGTTGGTGGCTCGACCTTGATCACTTCGGCGCCAAGGTCGGCCATGATTGCGCCTGCAGCTGGCACGAACGTCCAGGCAGCTACCTCCACCACTCGTACGCCCTCGAACGGTCCGTTCATGGGGATCTCCTCGCATCCTGCGGTCGCGGCCGGTCTGGGGCGCCGCCTGTCGAGGGGGCGATGTCGGATTCTGAGGGCCGCCGAGTCATCATCGCCATCGTATCATATAGTTAACTAATGCCAATGATTGCCTATGGGCTTTTCGGGTGAGGAACACACGGCATGTCAACTGCCTCCGGGGAGACTTTCGGGATCCTGACCGACGATGCGATCGCGCGCTCGCGCCGTCGTAACGGAGTGCCCGAACGTATCCCGACACCGCCGCACAACTACGAAGTCACCGCGGACGGGGTACGGCACTTCGCACACGCCTACGGCGACGACAACCCTGTGTACTGCGACGCGGACTACGCAGCAGGCACGCGGTGGGCAACGCTGATCGCGCCGCCGACGTTTCTCTACACGATGGGTGAGGACGCCGCGCCGGTTCCCGACAAGGCCACAAAAGAATTGTTGCAGGGTGATCCGTTCGCGGGGCTGGGTTCGTACCAGGCGATGATGGAATTCGAGTGGTGGCGCCCACTGCGCATCGGGGATCGTCAACGATGCCTTCGCTCACAAGTTGGAGTGACGGCCAAGTCCAGTGCCTTCGGTGGGCGGTCGGCTCATGTCACCCGGGCCTTCATCTACACCACCGGCGCCGGTGAACTCACCGCTATCCGGCGCGGAACCTGGATCAATGCGGAGCGTCACTCATCGCGGCAACGAAAGAAGGAAGTCCATGCGCCGCAGCCCTATACGGCCGAACAGCTCGAGGCGATCGACGCGGCCTACGCCGGTGAGGAAAGGCGCGGCTCCACGCCTCGCTACTGGGACGACGTCAGTGTCGGTGAGGAACTCCCCGCCAAAGTCAAGGGCCCGCTGACGACGACCGATGTAATCGTGTGGCACCTCGGATGGGGAATGCAGTTGACGCCACCCGGCGCATACCGGCTGTCTCATCGGGTGCGGGCCAAGGTGCCGGGGTTGTTCCCGCCAAATCAGCTCAATGTGCCGGACACCGTGCAACGGGTGCACTGGGAGCCTGAACGTGCCCGTGAACTCGGGTTGCCGATGTCCTATGACTATGGAGCGATGCGCGAGACGTGGCTGGCCCATTTGATGACGGATTGGATCGGCGACGACGGCTGGTTGTGGAAGCTTGCGGTAGAGCACCGCGGATTCAACTACATTGGCGACACGACGTGGGTGCGAGGCCAGGTGACCGCGAAGTCGGTGGTCGATGGTCACCACGTCGTCGAAGTAGCGCTTCGATGCGAGAATCAAAACGGCGCCGTCACTTCGCCCGCCACCGCGTGGGTGTTGCTGCCGACGCGCGACCGTGCCGTGCAACTGCCGACGGCGCCCGCGCCCACGCAAGGGGCGTTGTTGGCGAAGGAAATCGAGCGGCTGGCCGTCGACGCCGTCTGAATCACCGGTACGGCCCGCGGTGACGGGTCCATTCGGCGAGGATCGCACTGGCGGAGGTATGCAAAGAAGGCAGTGGCGGTGATGGGATGGCAGTCGAAAACCTCGGCGCCGCAGCGGGAACCAGGACTCCATCGTCGTCCCGGAGGGTGCTGCGGGCGGTGATGTGGGGATGTCGAGCAGCCTCGGCGAAGGTAAGAACGGGTGCGACGCATGCATCTGTGCCGGCGAAGACCGACGCCCAGTGATCGCGGGTGTGCCGCGAAAACGCCGCGGCAAGCAGGGCGCGCAGCTCGGGCCAGCGGGTGCGATCGTCTTGCGGGGGCGCTTCGGTGATCGCCAAGCCGTGCAGCAATGCGGCGAAGAACTGTGGCTCGATGGCGCCGACGGCGACCCATTTCGCGTCGGCGGTCTGGTAGACGTCGTAGTAGGGCGCGCCGGTGTCCAGGATGTTCACCCCGCGCTCGTCGGACCACTGCCCTTCGCCGCGCAAGCCGAAGATGAAAGATGCCAGCGACATGGTGCCGTCGACGATTGCGGCGTCGATCACCATGCCTTGACCGACGTGGTCGCGGTGCCGCAGCCCGGCCAACAGGCCGATCAGCAGATACATTGCCCCACCGGCGAAATCGCCGAGAAGGTTCATCGGTACCTGGGGTGGTCCTCCCGCCCGACCCATTGCATGTAGCACACCGGTGATGGCGATGTAGCAGATATCGTGTCCGGCGGTCGATGCCAGCGGCCCGTCCTGGCCCCAGCCGGTCATACGGCCGTAGATCAGACGCGGATTGCGTTCCAAGCACGGTTCTGGCCCTATGCCCAGCCGCTCGGTCACGCCTGGGCGATATGGGTCGATGAGGATGTCAGCAGCCTGCGCCAGCTGCAGAATGGTGTTGCGGCCATCGGCAGCCTTCAAATCCACCGCGATGACGCGACGACCGCACGCCATCACCGAGTCGGCGCGCCGCGGTGCCTCGCCCGGTCGTTGCACCAGAACGACATCCGCACCGAGTTGGGCGAGCAGCAGGCCGCAATGGCGACTGGGGCCGACACCGGCGAGCTCGATAACACGGACACCGGCCAACGGAGGCGATGAAGGGGTCATGACGATTGCGCCGAAACATCCGCGCGCCTGGCCTTTCCGCGTGATGGATCGAACAAGGACTCCTGAACCAACGTTGCCAGCAGTGTGCCGTCGGCGTTGAAGATACGTCCGGTGTATACACCGCGGCCGGCGGCAGTCGAGATCGGGTCCAGGTCGAGCAGCATCCAGTCGTTGGGGTGAGCCGGGCGGTGCAGCCACACGCTGTGATCGAGGCTGGGCAACAGCCCCGCTTCCTCGACGTGGGGCGCCCTGGACAAACCGGTGCACACATCCGAGAGGAACGTCACGGCGCAGGCACGGTCATTCGGGTCGGCAGTCAGCGGTTCGCGGACACGCACCCACAGACGCGCCGGCCAGCGGTACCAGGGCCGGGGATCCTCGGGCAACCTGGCCTCGAGATCAAAAAGGCGGTCCGGGTCTAGCGGATAGTCCGGAAGTCCTTCCGGCCCCGGCACTGTCGGCATCGCGGGTGCCTGGTAGTCCGGCCCCGATTTAGGGCGCACGAACGAGCACGACAGCTGCAGAATTTCGGCGGTCTGCGTGGCGGTCACCCGCCTCGTCGAGTAGCGCCGGCCGTCGGTGTCGGGTTGGACCCGCAACACGGTGGGCTGATGCGGTTGTCCGGGCCGGAGGAAGTAGGCGTGCATCGAGTGCAGGACCCGGCCTTCGGGAACGGTGTGCGCGGCCGCGCGGATGGCTTGCGCGACAAGCTGTCCGCCGAAGAGTGGACGCCGTCCGGTGCGCACCGGTTCGGTGAAGTAGGCGTTGGGTGACAGCTGGGTCAGTGTGAGCAATTGGGCGACCGAAGTCGGGCCATTGTCCTCGGCTGATCCGGCCCAATCGGTCACTGCGGCAGTCCAGAGCGGTAAGCCATGTTGCGGTTGGATCCTTTGGGTGAAGGGACGAGTGTTCGATACGCCGTCAGCGCGTTCGCGGGGTGCGTCTGTTCGACCGTGCGCCGCCGGCGGCGCCGACGTTGCCGATGTGGGTGTACGACATGCCGTGCCGTGCGGCGGTACTGGGCGCCAAGTCACGCGCTTCCCACATCGCGCGTACGGTGCCCTGGATTCCTTCGGGGCGCCGCGCGGCGATCTCGCCAGCTAATTGTGCTGCCCGCGAGCGCAATTGGTCGTCGGGGACGACCTCGGTCACCAATCCGACACGCAGGGCGGTCTCGGCGGTGATGCGCTCCTCGCTACCCAGCAGGGCCCACCGCATGACCTCTCCATACGGGACTCCCAGCGCGAGCATCCCCATGGGCTCGAGCGCCGAGACGATACCGGCGTTGGCATGTGGGTCGAAGAAGGTGGTCGATGCGGAGCAGATCGCGAAATCGCATTCGTTGACAAAATACATCGCGCCGCCCGCCACCATGCCGTGCAGTGCGGCGATCACCGGCTTCCATACCCGATGTGCCTTCGGGCCCAACACCGCCCCGGGGTCCTCTTGATTGAAGACCGGCTGATGCATCCACCAACGTCCCTCGGATACGTCGAGTCCGGTGCAAAATGCTCGTTCGCCGTTGGCGCGCAGCACCGCAACACGAATGTCATCGTCGTCGCGCACCCGCTCCCATGCGATCCTGACCTCCATGGCCATCTGACGGTTGAAGCTGTTCATCTTGTCCGGCCGATTCAAGGTCAACGTCGCGATGTGATCGGTTACGTCGAATTCGATTGTCACGAGGTCGGTCATGTGCGCCTCCTTGCGTCAGATGCCGGACGGTAAATAGAGTATACTGTTATAGCTAATAACGGCTAGATGATGGCCTGGTCATAGGAGAGTCCCGATGCGAGATGTCGTCATCGTCGACGCAGTGCGAACCGCGATTGGCAAGCGGGGTCGCTCGTTGGCCGACGTGCATCCCGTCGATCTGTCAGCCGACGTGCTCACCGCCCTGGTGCAACGGACCGGCATCGATCCAGCCGTCGTCGACGACGTCATCTGGGGATGTGTGTCACAGATCGGCGACCAGTCCAGCAACATCGCCCGATTCGCGGTGCTAGCGGCGGGATGGCCGGTCACCGTGCCCGGGACAACGATCAATCGGGCCTGTGGGTCGAGTCAGCAGGCCATTGACTTCGCCGCTTATGCGCTGCTGAGCGGGGATTGTGAGGTCGTCCTCGCCGGGGGAGTCGAGTCGATGAGCCGGTTGCCGCTTGGCGTTACCCGTTCGACCGGGTTTCCCTACGGTCCGCGTGTGATGGAACGCTTCGAGAAATTTTCGTTCAACCAGGGCCTCAGCGCCGAAGCCATCGCCCAGAAGTGGGCGTTAAGTCGCGCCAGGCTGGACGAGTACGCATCGCTTTCACACCAACGTGCCGATGAGGCGATGCAAAGCGGGCGATTCGACGCCGAGATCACCCCCATCGCTACTGCTTCCGGGCCGTTTCGCCACGACGAGGGTGTCCGACCGGGAACCAGTCCCGAGACACTCGCCAAGCTTCCGGCCTCCTTCACTGACGATGGTGTTATCCACGCCGGTAACTCATCCCAGATCTCAGATGGCGCCGCAGCGCTGCTGCTGATGACAGGAGCTAAAGCCCGCGAACTGGGTCTGTCGCCGATCGCGCGGTTCAAAGCCGGCGCCGTCGCGGGCGCGGACCCGGTCCTGATGCTCACCGCACCCATACCCGCTACGGAAAAGGTGCTGCGGCGTTGCGGGCTGAGCATCGACGACATCGGAGTGTTCGAAGTCAACGAGGCCTTCGCAGTTGTTCCGCTCGCGTGGATGGCCGAAGTGGGTGCCGACGCTGACCGGGTGAACCCGGTGGGCGGTGCTATCGCGCTGGGACATCCGTTGGGCGCCTCCGGCGCCATCTTGATGACCCGAATGGTTCATCACATGCGCCGAAACGAGCTGCGTTACGGGCTACAGACGATGTGCGAGGGCGGCGGGACCGCCAATGCAACCGTGGTCGAACTGGTGGGCTGACGATGCGCCGAACGCTTTACAGCGACCAGCATGACGCGTTCCGGTTGACGGTGCGGAACTTCCTGCAACGCAAGGTGGTTGCTGACTATCCGGGTTGGATCTCCGCGGGAATCGTGCCGCGCAGTTTCTTCTCCGATATTGCTGAGCTGGGTGTGCAGGGCATGGCCTTCGACCCTGAACACGGCGGCTCCGGCATCCGTGACTACCGTTACAACGCGATCTTGCACGAAGAAGCCGCGCGTGCCGGGGTCACGCTTGGCACGCTACGCACCCAGCTTGACGTGATCGCGCCATACTTCTTGCAGTATTGCGACACCGACCAACGCGCGCGATGGTTCCCGGGACTGGTCTCGGGAAGTCTGCTGACTGCGATCGCCATGACCGAACCGGGCACCGGATCCGATCTGGCCGGAATCACGACCACCGCCGTTCGCGACGGTGATCACTACGTTGTCAATGGCGCCAAGACGTTCATCACCGGCGGGCTCCTCGCGGATCTTGTCATCGTGGTGGCCCGCACGTCCACCGACGAAGGAAACCGGCGAACGGGGCTGAGCCTCATCGTCGTCGAGGACGGTACACCCGGCTTCCGCAAAGGACGGAAGCTGGAAAAGCTCGGACTGGCAGTGCAAGACACTGTTGAGCTGAGCTTCACCGACGTCCATGTGCCGATCGCGAACCGGCTCGGCGAGGAAGGACGGGCGTTCGGCTACCTGGGCCACAACCTCGCCCAAGAACGATTAGCGATCGCGGTCGGAGCCGTGGCGCAGACTCGTGCCGCGCTCGATCTGACGGTGGAATATGTACGCAATCGCAAACTCTTCGGTGCTATGTTGGCGCAATTTCAAAACACCAAGTTCGAGCTGGCGTCTATTGCCGCCGAGCTGGAAGCCATCCAGGTAATGGTCGATCATGCCGTCGTTGACCTGGTGGATGGCGAGCTTGCAGCTGCCGATGCGGCCAAAGTCAAGTTGGTCGCGACCGAGGTGCAAGGACGCGCGCTGGACCGCTGCCTTCAGCTATTCGGCGGCTACGGCTATATCACCGAGTACCCGATAGCGCGGCTGTATGCCGACGCGCGCGTGAGTCGCATCTACGGCGGCACCAGTGAAGTGATGAAATCCATCATCGCCAAGTCCCTCGGATTGTGAGTAGGAGAAATCGTTGCGGTTAGAAGGTATTTCAGCGTTGGTGACCGGCGCCGCGTCAGGTCTTGGACTGGCCACCGCCACCCGGTTGGTCGAGTCCGGAGCGTCGGTCGTGCTCGTCGATCTGCCGTCCTCGGCAGGTGCGCAATGCGCCGACGAACTAGGCAGCGCAGCCCGATTCATGCCCGCTGACATCCTGGACACCGACGCGGTCAACGCGGCGCTGGACGTCGCAGTGGCATCGGGACCTTTGCGTGCGGTGGTGCATTGCGCCGGGCGCGGCGGCGATCGCCTTCGGATCATCGACAAGGACGCCCGGCCGGCCGATCTGGACTCCTTCGCGGAGGTGATCCGGGTCAACCTGTTGGGCACGTACAACGTGCTGCGGCTCGCCGCCGCCCGGATGGCCCACAACGAACCCATCGACGGGGACCGTGGTGCGATCGTCATGACCGCGTCGGTGGCCGCGTTCGATGGGCAGATCGGCCAAACGTCCTATACCGCAACGAAAGCTGCCGTGCATGGTATTACCCTGGTGGCCGCCCGAGATCTGGCGTCCTGGCAGATCCGGGTGAACACCATAGCCCCGGGAATCTTTGATACGGCGATGCTGGCGCGGCTGCGGGAGGATATCCGCCAGGGTTTGGCCGAGTCGATACCTCATCCCAAACGACTCGGCGACGCCTCCGATTTCGCGCACATGGCGGTGAGCCTGATCGAGAACCCGTTCGTCAACGGCGAAACAGTTCGTCTCGATGGGGCAATCCGGATGGCGCCGCGCTGAACAGCGCGACGATCGTGCTCACCCTAAACGAGGCGGCCGCTGTCAGCCCAAAACTCTTGACGGATCTGGCGTTTGAGTAGCTTGCCCGTTTCGGTCCGGGGCAGTGCAGGTACGAAATCGACCGTGCGCGGGCATTTGTAACCAGCCAACCGATCGCGGCAGTAATCGATCAGCTCCTCGGCCAGCTCCGCTGCCGGCTCAACGCCAGCGACGAGCTCGACTACCGCCTTGACTTGTTCACCCCACTCGGCATCGGGGATGCCGATAATCGCAACATCGGCCACCGCCGGGTGCGCAGTCAAAACTCCCTCGACCTCGGCGGGATAGATGTTCACGCCGCCGCTGATGATCATGTCTTTGATTCGGTCGCAGATGAAAAGGTAGCCGTCGTCGTCCAGGTAGCCCATGTCACCGAGGGTGAAAGCCCGGCCGCGATAAGCCGCGGCGGTCAGTTCGGGGTCGTTGCGGTACTCAAAGTTGATGCCGCGATCCATTTCGATGTAGACATGCCCGATTTCGTGTGGCGGCAGCTCGGCCCCGTCGTCATCGAGAATGCGTACCGTCACACCCCGGACGGCGCGTCCGACGGTGCCTGGCTTTTCCAGCCACCGGCCCGGCTTGGCGATCGTCGCCGCACCTTCGGTTCCACCGTAGGTCTCCCACAGCACCGGCCCCCACCAATCGATGATCTGCTTCTTGACGTCGATAGGACAAGGAGCCGCGGAGTGTACGACCGACTTCAGGCTTGATAGGTCGTAGCGAGACCGGACTTCGGCGGGCAGTTTGAGCATCCGCACGAATTGAGTGGGAACCATGTATGCAGTTGTCACTGAATACTTCTCGATCATGGCCAATGTCTTCTCGGCATCGAATCGGCCCATGATTGCCAGTGGCTGCCCGACGTTGAGGGCGCCGAGGTAGAAACTTTGGCAACCCCCGTGGTGCATGCCCGTCGACACCAGGTGAACGCCGTCGAACGGCAGAAATTGGAAGGCGCGCCCGAATACGCTGTGCGCGTTGGCCGCTTCGGACGGATCGGCGTCCGGCATCGTACGCACGATCCCCTTGGGCTTGCCGGTAGTGCCCGAAGAGTACGGAATCGCTACACCCGCGACCCGGTCGAGTGGCGGCGTCGAGAGTTGATCGGCGACCAGTTCATCTGCGGTGATGAAGTTTGCGGGTGCTTGGCCGTCGCCGAGGACGACCCGCAACCTCGCTGCGGCCGTCGTCTGCGCGTCCGTGAAGCGATCGAGGTAGTCCGAGTGCACCGCAAGGACTGCGGCGCCGGAGTGTTCGAGCATGGACTGGTACTCGGCGGGCGAGAGTGTGGGATTGAACGACAGATAGCGCAAGCCGATTTCGTTCGTCGCCAGCTGCCAGACCACCGCGTCGACGCCGTTGGGCAGCGCGTAGCCGACGACGTCGCCGGTCTGCAGACCGTGGGCACGTAGTGCGCGAGCCACCCGGTGTGCGGCCGCGGCCAACTCGCCGAAACTCAACGTCTGGCCGGTTGGGGATTCCACGATCGCCGGCTTATCAGGATGGTCCTCAGCGATCCACCAGATGCCCAGGCGCTGATCCCACGGGTGGCGCACTATAACCCTCCATCGTCCAGACCTTCAATAATCCGATATAACAGTATACTGAATAGCGCCGCGACGAAACCGGGTCAAGACACCGTGCAAGACTCAGTGGCCGGCGGTGAGCGAGGGCGAGCCCAGATGTGCCCGAAGGCGGTCGGCAGCCTGGTCATGGTCGCCGCGGATCAGTGCCTCGACAATGCCGCGGTGAGCCGACTCGACTTCCGCAAGCTGTTGCGTGGTAACGCGGCCGGCGCCCGCAGGACCGGCTCGCTCGAAGAGCACACCGGCCAGCCTCAGCAGGACGCGGTGGACCAATTCGAGCGCCCGATTGCCCGCCAGTGAGCCCAGCACGCCATGGAGGTCTTGGCCGGATTCAAACGCGTATCCCGCACTTAATCTGGCTTCAGCAGTGAGAGCGCCACGAAGTCGCTCGACGGTGTCCGCATCCGGCCGGGCCTCCAACCGCCTGACCATCGCGAGCTCGACGCCTACCCGAACTTCGGCAACCTGCTCATGGGTTACCCCCCGGCGCCGCAGGTAATTCGCCACGATCTCGGTGATCGCGACGGCACTGGGCGGCGTCACGAACAAGCCGCCGTGCGGTCCGCGGCGCATCACCGCGACGTGGTGATACTCGAGTATTCGGATTGCCTCGCGAACGACGGCGCGACTCGCTTGATGCTTGTCCATCAAGGCCGCCTCGGATCCGACGAACTCGCCCGGCAACATGCGAGCTGCCAGTATGTCGGCAAATACACTTCTCGCGATCGCCTCGGCCCGCTTGCTGTCGGGCGGTCCTACCAAGGCCACTGACGGTGCGAGAGTCTGCGCCGTGGTTGCCCGATCGCGGAGAAACTTGGCCTCGGCCAGTAAGTGTCGTCGCATCCGGGCGCGAGCCAGTTCCGGATTCCTATCCAACACCGCGTCCGCAATGCGCTGGTGGGCAGTAACCGAGCGGGAAAATTCGGGCGTCGACGCGCCATCGGGGTCTGCGTAGTAAAACAGCGCAACGCGATTGAGGGTCTGGACGAACAGATCCAGCACGGGATTGCCGGTAGCCTTTGCCAATTCATTGTGCAACCAACGTTGGTTATGCCCGGCAGCAGCTGCCTCGGCGGCTAGGGTGGCGCGGATCGCGGCAATGCCGTCGGCATCGATGCGTTCGGAGGCCGCCTCTGTGACGATTTCCTCGAGCACCAGCCGCGTATCGAACACCTCGTCGAGGGTGGCGTCCACGCGCAGCAGGTAGAGCATCACTGCGCTGATGACGGTGTCTACCCCGGGTTCGTCGACGACCAGACCGCCACCGGGTCCGCGTCGCATGCGCGCGACCTTCTGATGCTCGACGAGGCGAACTGCCTCCCTGAATACTGCGCGGCTGATCCCATAGCGTTCGATGAGTTCGCCTTCAGAGCCGAGGATCTCGCCGACTGGCCATCCGCGGTCGATGATGTCTTCGATGATGCGTTCCGCGGCCAATCCGGCGACCTTGGCGCGCCGCGAGTCAACCGGCGGCGCGACTGTTTCCGGATACGCGATTCTCTCGTCAGGCATGGCCGGGCCGATTATTGCGCCTCTCGTGAATGGCAGGGATAACTCGTTGGCGCATTGGCGTTGTCAGTTTAAAGCATCAAATAGCTGATCGTCCCGAGACGGTCTACGTCCCGGCGTGTCGAGGGTAGTTCGGGGCAATCAGATATCGTCATATTCAGTGTACTGTTAACTGCGGAGTATTGCCATCCCGTACGCCACAGAATGTTGGGTTCATATGACAGTCGAGAGCATGATCCACGCCGAAATCAGCGACGGTGTAGGGATCCTGAAACTCAATCGTCCCGAACGCCGAAACGCTTTACATCCCGATATGTACGACGCGATAGCCGAAGTGCTCGAGCGATACGCCGTCGATCCGGCGGTAGGTTGCGTCATGGTGACCGGCGCCGGGTCGGCATTCTGCGCCGGCGGCGACGTGCGTGCTGGAATTGGTTCAACCCGGCCCGCCGACGAGCGCGGCGCGGACCCTGAGCTGGCCGCAGAGTTGTTGCATGCCGCGCGGATCGTGCGTCTATTGCATGAAATGCCACAGGTGACCATTGCCGCGCTGGGTGGCCCCGCGGTCGGAGCGGGCATGAGCCTTGCGCTGGCGACTGACCTTCGCATTGCGGCGCAGTCGGCCAGCCTGATTCCCGGATGGGGCAAGTTGGCTCTCCCAGGCGACTTTGGCGGTGCCTGGTTTCTGACTCGGTTAGTAGGCCCGTCGCGAGCCATCGAGATGCTCATTGACGGGACACCCATCGACGCGGACACCGCGCTTGGCTTAGGGCTGGTGAACAGGGTGGTGGCGGATGCCGATCTGTGTGCAGTCGCACTGACCTGGGCGCGCAGCATTGCGGCCGGGCCCGTCACGGCATGGAAGGGCGCGAAAGCCAATGTCCTAGAGGCGACTACTTTGCCTTTGGATAAGGCGCTAGTGCGAGAGTGCGAGCGCATGGTCGGTTCGCGGCACACCGATGAGCACAAGCGTGCTGTCCGGGCATGGTTGGACGCCGCACGATCGGGCACGTGACGACCACGTAATCGGAGTTGGTCACCGCGCCTTCCATATCGGCGGGCGCTTCTCCGCGAACGCCCGCGGCCCCTCCTTCGCGTCCTCACTGCCTTGCAGCGCGCGATATTCGCTTTGGGTGATCTCCCAGCGAGGTTGCTCGTGCGTGACGACGGTTCCGTTGATGCCATACGCCACCCGTTTGGAGGCCCGGACTGCCAGCGGCGCGTTGACGGTGATGCGTTCGGCCAGCGCCAGCGCAGCCTCCAATTCGGTTCCGTCGCGGACTACCTCGTTGATCAGCCCCCACTTGGCCGCTTCAGTCGCCGAGATCGACTTTCCGGTATAGAGCAGTTCCAAACCGAGTTTGCGCGGCATCTGGTCGATAATGCGGAACACACCGCCTGCGGCCGCGATCAGGCCCCGGCGCACTTCGGGCAAGCCGAATGTGGCGCTTTCGCGTGCGACAATCAGGTCGCTCGCCAAAGCCAATTCTGTGCCACCGCCCAGGGCGGTTCCGTTGACAGCGGCGATGGTGGGCTTGTCGATGAAGTGCCGCGCATACCCGGCGAATCCCCACTCGCTGTGGTCGGGGTGGTAGAGGTTCTCGCCGCGCGCGATAGCTTTGAGATCGGCTCCGGCACAGAAGGATTGCTCACCTGCGCCGGTAAGTATCACAGCGCGGACCTCTGGGTCGTCTTGCGCCTGCTGCAGCGCATCCCCAACGGCCGTACTGACCGCACTGTTGACCGCGTTACGTGCGGCGGGCCGATTGATCGTGATGATCATGATGTTTGTGCGTACATCGATCCGCGCGGCGGCTTCGGTCACCATCTCGGTCATTTACTCTTCTCCTTCGCGCTTGCCGTCGGCGAGTTGCTCGACTAATGCCAGTGCGGCCGCCGTGTAGCGAGCACGACGCCGCGGACTCACCAGATACCCGGGTGCGGCAAAGAATCCGATGAGCGGCAGATGGGTTCGCGCGGCCAGCATGTTGCGCGCCTGGGCGGTGCTTCCGCAGATCGCCATCGACGCAAGCATGGCGTCGCTGACGTGTTCGGCCATCGTCCGGGGGTCGGGGCTGCGGAATGCGGTGCGGATGGCGGCGACTTCGTCCTGCCAGCCATGCAGGTCGACCAGCGAGTCGTACGTCTTGACCGTGAGGTAGAACGCGATCTGTAGCTTCGCGTCAGCGATAGCCCGCTCGGGGCACTCGTCGTCGATCGCTGTAATGAGCCAGCCCCATCGGTGCAACGCGGCCGGGTCGCGGCCGACTTCTGCTGCCCCTCTGGCGATTTCGGGATTGACGATCTCAGTCCACCAGCGATCGGTGAAAACGCCGTGCCCGAGTACACCGTCGGCACTGCGTCCCACGGTGCGCAGCATCAACTTGTTGAACGCACCGACGAGGATGGGCACATCGCAGCGGCCGAAGATGGGCGCCCGGATGTCGGCGTCGATGTTATAGAACTCGCCGCTGAACCGAATAGGTTGGCCATTCTCGGCGTTCAGGTAGGCCCGGATCACCTCGATAAGCTCGCCCATTCGGGCGGCGGGGCGCGACGAGTCGATCCCGAACCAGTCACGGTTCATTCGTGCGGTGCCCGCTCCAAGGCCCAAAAACACTCGGCCGGGCGCGATGGCCGATAGCTGCCGCGCCGCGGCGGCGTGTACGAACGGCGAGCGAGCGAACGCATAGGCGATACCCGGCCCGATCCGCGCCGACGACGTTTGTCTGGCCATGTCTGCGGCCGTCACATATGCATTGGTATCGGCGAACTCGCCGGCGCAGAATGCAGCCGCTCCCACACCTTCGGCCTGCGCGGCAAGTTCGGCGCCCGGCCATGGCAACCCAAACTTCATGCCGAGCCCTCACGCTGCGGCTCGAGCGCCGACGGAGCCGCGACCGGCACGAAGCGCGGGCCTCGTCGCTCGAGGCTCACCTGAACCGCCATCCCGGTGTGCACCGACTCCGGCTTGCAGTCAACGACATTGGCGACGATTCGCAACCCGGGCTGTTCGGCCAGTTCGATCAGGGCGATCGAGTAGGGCGGCGCCACCTCGGGATGGAACTGCTGATGGTTGATTGTGTAGGTGAAGACCACGCCAGACCCGGACACCGGCGTAGGCGAGGGGATCTCCCCGCACCGCGGGCAGGTATCGCGCGGAGGGTGAACGAAGCGACGACACGTCGCACATCGCGCGATCAGCAGTTGCCGATGGGCTCCACCGGTCCAGAGTTCATCCGCCGCGGCGTGAGCATCGGCGGAACTGAGTGCAGGGGTGGGTTGAACGGCCACACAAATAAAAGTACACTCAATAAGACGTTTGATGGAAGTGCGGGTGGCCTCGGGAGGATCGACTTTGGTGGTGGTTCATCCCGAGAAGCACGCCGTGATCAGCGGAGTTGGCATCTCGCGCATCGGCCGACGGACCGGGATCCCGCCGCTGGAGCTGACATTGGAGGCGGCCCGTGCGGCGATCGATGACGCGGGTCTGCGTATCGACCAAATCGACGGCATCGCGTCTCTGGGCGATACGCCGCCGCGCGAGGTAGCCACGGCTCTGGGCGTTCAGGCCGATTACCGTGGCGGCGGTTTCGATTCCGGCGGACTGCTCTCGCCGGTGATGTCGGCATGTTTGGCCGTCGGCGAGCGTCGTGCCCAACATGTGCTGGTTTACCGCACGGTCCAGATGATGGGCGGCGTAATGAATGCGGAATCGGCCCAGAGCAAAAGGAAGCCGGCGCCGGCCGATCCCGATGGCGCGATGGCCGATGTGGAGTATCTGCTCGCCGCACACGCCTATTCGGCAGCGAACTGGTTAGCGATGCATTGCCAGCGGCATATGGACCTATACGGCACCACCAAGGAACAGCTGGGATGGCTGGCGGTGACTGCCAGGGACAATGCTGCGTTCAACCCTCGCGCGGTACATCGGGATCCCATGTCGATTGAGCAGTACCTGTCGGCCCGACTCGTCTCGACCCCGTTCGGCCTGCTTGATTGCGATGTGCCAGTTGACGGGTCCATCGCGTTGGTCGTGTCGACGGCAGACTATTACCACGACGCGCCCCGGCCCCCGGTGCGCGTTGAAGCCATCGGTGGGGCCAGCGGAGCCGGCGGCTGGACTCAGCGGCCCGATTATCCGCTCATGGCCGCCAGCGACGCCGCCGCTGCGATGTGGTCCCGGACTGACCTACGTCCTTGCGACATCGATGTGGCCGAGCTTTACGACGGCTTCACCTTTCTCGCGCTCGCATGGCTTGAGGCGCTTGGCTTCTGCGATGACGGCGAAGGCGGGCCGTTCGTGGATGGTGGCGAGCGCATCGGTCGCGGTGGTGTTCTACCACTGAACACGTACGGTGGACAGCTCTCGGGCGGGCGCATGCACGGCTACTGGGTGCTATACGAAGCCTGTCAGCAATTGCGCGGGCTGGCCGGCGAAACTCAGCTACCTGACCGCCCGGAAGTCGGAGTTGTATCGGCCGGCGGCGGTCCGATAGCGGGATGCATGTTGCTGACATGCTGAGCGGTCTAGACGTTGTGCCGTCCGAGCAGCCGAGGAACATTCCGCGGCAGATTACGCTTGCCGCGCGGCAGAGTCCTTCCACACCGCTCGTAGTGCACAGTGCGACTCGGCCGGCAGCGACGACGCTCGGCGAGCTATACGACGAAAGCCTCAGGCTAGCAGGGGGATTGCGTGACCTGGGCGTCGCGCCCGGCGACGTCGTCGCGATCCAGCTGCCCAACTGGCGTGAGTGCTTCGCCGCCCATGCGGCCACCTGGTTGTGTGGCGCGGTGTTGCTTCCGATCGTGCCGATCTACGGCCGTCGAGAAGTGGAGTTCATCCTGCGGCAATCAGGCGCACGTGTGATCATCGCCGCCCGCGCACTACGGGCTCGCGACAACTCCGATCTACTCGAGGCGCTCGCCAACCTTCCAACACTCGACCATCGCATCGTGGTCGGAGATCCGCTGCCCGCAACCGTTCCTTTCGCCGATCTCGTCCGTGATGGATCGCCGACGGCGCAGCCGTGTGAGCCTGCCAGCCCGCGCGAACGGTGTCTGCTGGTCTACACCTCGGGAACCACATCGGATCCCAAAGGGGTGCAGCACAGCCACGCGAGTCTGCTCGGCGAGATCGAGGCGATGCGGGAGTTGCGCGGAGGCGGACCCGAGGTCATCAGTCTGGTGGCCTTCCCCTCAGGCCATATCGCCGGCGTACTCGGGATCCTGCGGATGCTCAGTCGGGCGACGTTGACCGTCGCGATGGACTCCTGGGATCCCCTCGCGGCCGCTCAGTTGATCGTCAAGCACGGTGTACAAGCGTCGGGCGGTGCTCCGATTCATCTCAGCGAACTGCTCGACGTCGCCGAACGGCATCGGCTCGACCTGTCCAGCCTGCGGGAGTACACGACCGGCGCGGCAAGTGTGACCGGGGCTTTGATCCGCCGCGCCGACAAGCTCGGAGTCGTCGCCTTTCGTAGTTATGGTTCCACCGAACACCCGACGATCAGTTCGGGGACGCCGCAGGATCCTCTCGACAAACGCGCCGACACCGACGGCCGACTGGCACCGGGCACCGAAGTCCGCATTGTGGACGAGCACGGGGCGGACGTGGCACCCGGCCAGTCCGGCGAGATCCTCAGTAGGGGGCCGGAGTTGTTTGTCGGCTACCACGATTCGACATTGACCTCCGACAGCATGGTCGGCGGATGGTTTCGCACCGGCGACATCGGCACGATTGACTCCGACGGCTATCTGCGTATCACTGATCGCAAGAAAGACATCATCGTGCGCGGCGGAGAAAACATCTCGTCGAAGGAAGTCGAGGACGTCTTGCTGTCTCATCCCGCTGTTGCGCAGGCCGCAGCGGTGGGCGCAGCCGACGAGCGATTGGGCGAGCGGGTGTGTGCGTTCGTCGTGCTGAACAGCGGACACCACCTGGACATCTCTGCGATTGCGCACCACTTCACCGCGGCAGGACTTGCGCGTCAGAAAACGCCGGAACAGCTGTGCATCGTGACCGATCTGCCCCGCACCGCCAGCGGGAAGGTACAAAAACAGCTGCTGCGCGAACAGCTTTCAAGGTCGGTCGACGTCGTCGACGACGGCGCGCGGTGTTAGGGAGTATCAGCGATGAGCGGCACGATCGGATTTCTCGGTCCTGGACAACTTGGCGAGCCCATGGTCAAGCGCCTGGTCAGGGCCGGCCACAGTGTGCTGGTTTACGCCCGGCGCGGCGACGTGCGCGAGCGACTGAGCCAGGAAGGCGCTGCGCTGGCAGAGTCGGTCGCCGACGTTTCGGAGCGCAGCGACGTCTTGATTTCCTGCTTGTTCTCCGACGCGCAGCTACAAGAGATTGCCGGCGGACCCGACGGGCTGGCGGCTCACGCGAAGCCGGGATCGGTTTTCGTCTCACACACCACGGGCAGCGTGAGCACGCTTACCGCGCTGGCCGATTCGCTCCCAGAGGTGGCAGTCGTTGATGCGCCTGTCAGTGGCACGGCCGAGGATATCGGTGCTGGCCGGCTGACGGTGCTGATCGGCGGTTCTGACGAGGCTGTGGAGCGTGCGAAGCCGGCGTTAAGCGCCTACGCGTCGCCGATCGTCGCTACGGGAGCACTCGGGACCGCTTTGCACGTGAAGCTAGTCAACAACCTGTTGTTCGCTGCAAACGTTCAATTGGTCGCCGCGGCAGCGGATTTAGGTCAGCAGCTGGGAATCGAGCCGACGCGTTTGCTCGATGTGTTGGACGTGTGCAGCGCGGGCAGCACGGCGTCATCGCATGTTCGGCGCATGGGAAGCCTGGAGGTGTTCGCCACCGGGGTTGCGCCGTTCCTGCGCAAAGACGTCGGCGCTTGCTTGCTCGCGGCGCAGCAGGTCGGCGCCGACCTGGGGCTGCTGGGCACGGTCGTCGAAGCCGGCCAACTACCCCTGACAGCGGGGAGCTCATGAAAACTCAATGCAAGGCAGGACGGTAATGACCGGTCGATTGTTGGGAAAAGTCGCTTTCATTACGGGAGCGGCCCGCGGCCAGGGACGGGCGCATGCAGTGCGGATGGCCAAGGAAGGCGCCGATATCATCGCCGTCGATCTCGCCGGGCCGTTGCCGGCCAGCGTGCCGTATCCGTCTGCGACGCAACAAGATCTCGCCGAGACCGTGCGACTGGTCAAGGATGCGGGCGGCCGAGCGGTATCCGCGGCCGCAGACACCCGGGACATCGACGCCCTACGCGGCGTTGTCGACAACGGTGTGAGCGAATTCGGTCGCCTGGATGTCGTTGTGGCCAATGCCGGTATCTGCGTTCCCTGCGCGTGGAACCAGATCACACCACAGGCATTCGACGAGATGCTGAGCACCAACGTGACGGGTACGTGGAACACCGTGATGGCCGGCGCGCAGCACATTATCGACGGTGGTCGCGGCGGCTCCGTGATCTTGATTAGCTCCTATGCCGGAGTCAAGGTGCAACCGTTCATGGTGCACTACACCACGAGCAAGCATGCGCTAGTCGGTATGGCGCGCGCCTTTGCCGCCGAACTTGGTCCGCACAACATCCGGGTCAACAGTGTGCACCCCGGACCAACTCTCACGCCAATGGGATCCGGAGACATGATTAGTGCGCTGGCCGCGGCGATGGAAACCAATCCGTCCCTGGCGCAGATGGGAACGCCGTTTTTGCCGACCTGGGCAGCCGAGCCGGAAGACATCGCTGACGCCGTGTGCTGGTTGGCGTCCGACGAAGCTCGTCTGGTGACTGGTACCCGCATTTCAGTCGATCAGGGCATGGCGCAGTTCTAAAAATGAGCGTCGCCACACCGAACAGCCAACCGCGCCGGGGTGCAATGTGAGTAGTCCACAGTTGTCGTGTGCTTTTGCCACGACCCATGATTCACCAGAACACATCCGCATCGCCGAGGATCTCGGATATGAGCGGGCGTGGCTGTACGACACACCCCAGCAGGGCCCCGACGTTTGGCTGATGCTTGCGCAGGCCGCACAGAGCACCTCGCGAATCGGGTTGGGCCCGGGTGTTCTGGTTCCGAGCCTGCGCCACCCGATGGTGAACGCGACGCAGACACGTACCCTGCAAAAAATGGCCCCGGGCCGGTTGGCGGTTGCGTTCGGCACCGGTTTCACTGGTCGAGTGGCCATGGGCATGCGGCCGCTGCCGTGGAAGTACGTCACCGCTTATGTACAGACCTACCGTGCTCTTCTCCAAGGCGAAATTGTGGAATGGGAAGGCGCGCGGATGCGCATGCTATCGACCGAACCCGGTGACTTTGCGCCTTACGAACTTCCCCCCGTTATCCTCGCCACCATCGGTCCTTTGGGTGCCCGGTGCGCCAAAGAGCTTGGTGTAGACGGGATCCTGGCCTTTGGACAGCCGCCCGAGGCGGTCAAGGACTTCGAGTGGGCCGCTATTCTGACCGCTGGCACCGTACTTGACGACGGTGAGGGGTACACCTGCGATCGCGTCCGGACGGCGGCGGGGCCGGCCTGGGCGATCAATTACCACATGTCACATGCACTGGGCGGTGCCGATGTGGTACGCGGTATTCCCGGCGGCGACGCCTTCCTCGATGTGATTGAACGGATTCCCGAGCGGGACCGCCACCTGACCGTGCACAGCGGCCACCTCCTGTGGATGAACGCGGCTGACCATGCCGCGTGGGAAGCGGGCGGACACGTGCTGATAGAGGAGCTACTGACCACAGGCACCGCGAACCAGGTTGCCGACTCTGTCAAGAATCTCATCGAGCTCGGCGTTACCGAAATCATCTATCAGCCCGCAGGTCCCGATATTCCGCGAGAGCTGGAACGGTTTCGAGACGCGACAGCCCCGGTGCTTGTGTGACCGGATCGGCAGGAGGTAAGCCATGAATCATCGCACGTGGTTGGGCGCCTTGATGGTCGCCGCCGTTGCCGCCGGCGGAACGCAAACCCTGGTACCGCGAGCGCATGCCGCTCCGGCGCCGGAGGTGGAGTATCTGTATGACGTGGCGGTGCGGCGGCACTACAACTTTCCGCAGAACGACGCGCTCGGCTACGGCCACGGAATCTGCGACAAAGTCGTTGCGGGCCAAAGCTATACCCAAGTGATCGGTGATGTGAAAAATGACGTCACGCCCAACGATGAGTTCGCGGCCAGTTACCTGATCTCGTATGCGGTTAATCTCCTGTGCCCTGCGCAAATCTGGCAGCTGCGGAACTCAGCAGCCAGCTACCAGCAACCTTAAGTAGTCACCTTGAGCATTTCGCTTCTGCTGGAGATGGCGGTATCGGGCAACCCCGACCGGCCGGCCGTCGTCTCGGGTGGTGTCCGACTGACCACCCAGAATCTGTCCGATCTGGCCGACGGCGGCGCGGGTGTGATCACCGCGTCGGGTTGTCAGCACGTCGCCTACGTCGGGGCGGGCGGCGCCCTGCTGCCAGTGCTGCTGTTCTCCTCGGCGCGGGCCGCGCTGCCGTTCACGCCCATCAATTACCGGTTGTCCGCCGAGGGCATTCGGAACCTGATCGATCGGCTGCCCGATCCGCTGGTGGTCGTCGACGCCCGATACCGCGATGTGGTGGGTTCGGCGGGTCGCCGAATCCTGCAATCCGAGGAGTTTCTCGCCGCGGCTCGTGCTGCCGAACCGGTCGCGGAGTTCCCGGATCCGGATGCCGTCGGTGTGGTGTTGTTCACGTCGGGCACGACGTCGACGCCCAAGGCCGTTGAGCTGAGCCACAATAACTTGACCAGCTACATCACCGGCACGGTGGCGTTCGACTCCGCCGAGCCAGCCGACGCGGCGCTGATCTGTGTGCCGCCTTACCACATCGCGGGTGTAAGCGCCGCGTTGTCCAACCTCTACGCCGGCCGGAAGATGGTGTACCTGCCCAACTTCGACGCCGAGGAGTGGGTGCGGCTGGTCAACGCCGAAGGCGTAACCACCGTGACCGTGGTGCCGACCATGCTTGATCGCATCGTCAAGGTACTCGAGGCTGGCCATCACCCGCTTCCGACGCTGCGCAGCCTGGCCTACGGCGGCTCGAAAGTCGGCCTGCCGTTGGTACGTAAGGCCCTTGAGCTGTTGCCCGGTGTGGGATTCGTCAACGCCTACGGCTTAACCGAGACCAGTTCGACGATCGCGGTTTTGACGCCGGAGGACCATCGCGCCGCGCTCGGTAGCGGTGACGCCGCGGTGGCCCGCCGGCTGGCGTCGGTCGGCCAGCCGGTGCCCGGTATCGAGTTGCAGATACGCGACCAGTCCGGCGCTGTACTCGGCCCCGGGGAGACCGGCGAGTTGTATGTCCGCGGCGAGCAGGTATCGGGCCGCTACACCGGCATCGGCTCGCTGCTCGATGACGAGGGCTGGTTCCCTACCCGGGATGTGGCCACGCGGGACGCCGACGGCTATCTGTTCCTGTCTGGTCGCTCTGACGACACCATCATCCGCGCCGGCGAGAACATCGCCCCGGCCGAAATCGAGGACGTCCTTGTCGAGCATCCTGAGGTGCACGAGGTTGCCGTCGTCGGCACCGACCACCCCGAGTGGGGGCAGGCCATCGTCGCGGTGGTCGTCCCAGTAGCCGGTCTCAGGCCGGATCCCGATGAACTGCGCGATTATGTCCGTCAGGCGCTTCGGGGTTCGCGCACTCCCGACCAAGTCGTGTTCCGCGATGAACTACCGACCAACGCCACCGGCAAAGTGCTTCGTCGTGAGATCGTAGCGGGCCTGAGAGAGGCCATCCCCGATCCTCCCTGAACTATTGCTGCGAGATGAGGTGTGTCCGCATCGGAGGAACGCACCTGTTCGAGGACCGCAGCGTGGGATGCGCCGTGACAGTGTAGACACAATGCCAAGCTGACCTGCGTGTTTGAGATCTGCGTAGCTGTATGCAATAGCCGCCGGTTGGCTCATAACTTGGAGGTCGCAGGTGCCACGAAACAATGCGCCATTATCCCGGTCTGAGTCGTACCGGATAATAGCAATTGTCCACGAAAGCCTCGGAATATGCTGGCGCACAGCATGTTTGCATCTCGGTCCGCTCGACACAGGACGGGTCGTTGGGCAACCCGGTCATCGTTGGGCCTGCGCTCTCTGGGTAGGCTATTCGGTGTAGATTTCGGGTGGGTTATAGGGTGGGTCTATGGTAACCTCTTGGGTATAGCAGGCGATGAACTTGGAGATGTGAGATGCCCGTCCTGACCGTCCCAGCAGCACAGCGGCTCGATGATGAGGCGGCGACGCGTTCGATCCGCGAGATCGCCGCATACTTGCAGGACGCGGTCGGTCAACGGGTGGCCGCGGCCCTCGCGGGGCTGGCCGACGCCAAACAAATTGGCCGCTACGGGCGCGAGAGCGGCCCGCAGCCTCACGGCGTGACCGAACGCCGGTTACGTGAGGGCTACAAGGTTGTGAGGATGCTCGTTGACGCCTACGACGCCAAGACGGCGCGCGCGTGGCTGTTCGGCACTAACACGCGGCTCGACGACCGGGCGCCGATCGAGGTGCTCGGCGCCGCGACCGACACCGCGGAATTCGCAATGGTTGTACGCGCAGCGCGGCAGGTCGCCAGCTTTCAGTCGTGACCCAAACGCCCAGCGAACCGCCAACTCTGTGGCGGGTCGGCTATTACGCCAATCCTCTTGGCTTCACCCCGCTGGATCTTTACTCCTTCAACCACCGCTTTGACGACATCCACCGCCGCTTCCGCACGCTCTACTGTGCCGAATCATCCGAAACGTGTCTGCGTGAGGTGTTGGCTGACTTTCGGCCCAACCTCGGCGCGCTGCGCCGCCACGTGGAGCGCTACGGACCAGAGGCCGCCGAGGACTTCGCGCCGGCCCCGGTGACCGCCCGCTGGCGCACCCAACACGTCCTCGTTCCCGTAATTCTGCGGCTCGACGGCCCACTAATCGACCTCACGGATGTACCCACCCGCCAGCAGATCGAGGAACGTCACATTGAGTTGCTGCTCGAGCACGGCATGGATCACCTTGATCTGCACGAGATCACCACCAGCAGGCGCGTGATCACTCAGACGATCGCTGCGGACTTGTTCGACCAAGGGGCCAGTGCCGTCCGCTTTCCCTCTCGCCTCGACGGCCAGGCATGCGTTGCCGTCTTCGAAAAGCGCGGCACCGTTGAAGCGGCGGGGGACCCCATCGCGCTCACCGACCCGCCGCCCGAACCGCTGACCAACGTCACTGCACCATGGGGGCTCGTGCTGGAGCCCGCACCGGCAGCCGGCAACGACCACAGCGATGCGGACGCCGGGTGAGGTCCTACTGGCGCGCTACCGGATTGACCTCCCAATGTCTTCTTCGAGACATCCGCAGCGCAACGGGCTGCTGACGACAGTTCTGACGACAACCCCGACGACAGTTGCACACCCAACAACGCCCACAACTTTCCGAAAACGACCCTATCGTGCCTGGTCACGCATTCTGCCTGTTCCTGGCAGTGTGGGGGTCAGGGGTTCGAGTCCCCTTAGCTCCACTCGTGTGATGAGTCGCGTCATGGGTTACACGTGAGTCGCGTCATCGGTTACAGATTCCCCGGCCATCGGCCGGGGTTTTTCTGTTGGTTGCGCCAGTAGTTT
>Ga0335075_10000357_pt1 | contig 82058 bp, 60 predicted proteins | sample Lox_Sample_24_FD_206723 | JGI IMG/M metagenome (GOLD analysis project Ga0335075, IMG submission 206723) | Soil microbial communities from Loxahatchee National Wildlife Refuge, Florida, United States - Lox_Sample_2.4 | ecosystem: Environmental > Terrestrial > Soil > Wetlands | place: USA... | reverse complement strand
CCGTCTGCCGCAGATGTCCCGATTAGTGAACATAATTGACCAATACAGAAATTAAGTTAGCGCCTATGCTCCCAGCGGGAGAGGGCAGGGGTGAGGGAGAATCGTTCGATGTCCTTCAACCGCCGAAATGTCCCCCGTTTCCATGCCTTGGGACCGCTCTTTCAAATTCGCCAATAAAATCGCCCGTTCTTGCCTCCCCCCAGCCTCGTTTCCAGTTTCCGCGCCTCTTAAGAAACTCATTTTTAAAGTCGTTGGATATTAGGCACTTACCAAACCTCCTAATTTGCCAAGAATCGACCTGCGCTAATGCGAGTTTCTTCCAATTATCAGCCCCCAGCGGGGTCCGGGCTATACACAAAAAATGTGTGTGTACCCCAGTGCCCCATAGCGGCGCCACGTCAGTGCGCTCCTATCGATTCGCGCTGCAACCGTCCAGCGTTCTTCACCGCTAAGCCTCTCCAACCATCGGGCGACAATTCTCCCTCTCCTTGGGGAGAGGGCCGGGGTGAGGGAGAATCGTTCGATGTCGTTCAAGCGCCGGCACAAACGGGCCTGCGTTTTCGCTAGCCCAGAAGAAGATTTTTGTTAGATTTGCAATCCGTTTTCAAATGATGACATCTGCCCAAATCCGGCAATCGTTCCTCGATTTCTTTAAATCGAAAGGGCACACCATTGTTCCGTCCAGCCCGCTGATGCCCGATTCGCCCAATCTGCTCTTCACCAACGCGGGGATGAATCAGTTTGTGCCGATTTTCCTGGGGCAAAAAAAGGCGGACGTTTCCAAATGGGCGGGTGCTGTGCCGAAAAGCGACACCCGGGCCGCAGACACGCAAAAGTGCATCCGCGCTGGCGGCAAGCACAACGACCTGGATGACGTGGGCCTGGATACGTATCACCACACTTTTTTTGAAATGCTCGGCAATTGGAGCTTCGGCGATTATTTCAAAAAAGAGGCGATTGATTGGGCGTGGGAATTGGTCGTCGAAAAATGGCAATTCCCGCCCAGGCGCCTCTACGCGACCGTGTACGCGCCGGACAAAACGCAGAATGACCCGAGCGACTTTGACCAGGAAGCATGGAACCATTGGGCCGCGAAATTCAAGAGCGTCGGACTGGACCCAAAAATTCATATCGTCAATGGCGGCAAAAAGGACAATTTTTGGATGATGGGCGAGACCGGCCCGTGCGGTCCATGCTCGGAAATCCACGTGGATTTGACGCCGGACGGCAACACCGAGGGCCGGTTGGTAAACAAGGGCGATGCGCGGTGCATGGAGATTTGGAACCTCGTTTTTATCCAGTTCAACGCGAATCCGGATGGCACATTCTCGCCGTTGCCCGCCCGGCACGTGGACACAGGCATGGGATTCGAGCGCGCCACAAGCATCATTCAGGGGACAAAAGGATTTAAGGATTTTGCCCATGCGAAGATTTCGAATTATGAGACGGATATTTTCCGGCCGATTTTTGATGCGTTGGAGAAGTTGAGCGGGAAGAAATACGGCAGCACATTGCCGGGAGCGGCCGCTTCCGCCGAGGAATTGCACCTCAAATCCAGTGGCGAAAGTGAAGGCAGAATTATTGAAGTGCCGGAGACGCCGGCGCATCCGGGACCGGCCAGCGACGAAAAGGGAGTTCCAGATGATCCGGAGGCGTTTCCGTCAGCAGAGCAGATTGCGCTGGACGTGGCATTTCGCGTAATTGCGGACCATATCCGCACGTTAAGCTTTGCGATTGCGGACGGCATTCAGCCGAGCAATGAGGGCCGCGGTTATGTGCTGCGGCGCATCTTGCGGCGCGCCGTACGGTACGGCCGCACGCTGGGATTTCATGAGCCGTTTTTTTATAAGCTTGTGGATGTGCTGGTGGAGACGATGGGCGGAGTATTTCCGGAAATCCGCGCGAAGAAAAAGCACGTGCAGGACACCATTCAGATTGAGGAAGAGGCGTTTAATAAGACGTTGGATAACGGAATTTCGATTTTCGATGTGAGGATGAATCAATTGGCTGAAGCCAAATTTCGAGAACTCTTTCCAGCGAGCGATTCCGTATTCGGAGTTTATTGCGCTGGAGTGCTCCTTCGCGGCAAGAAGTACGTGTGGGGAAGTTATAAGCTTACGCTCTCGAATATTGGAACCGAAGAGTTCGAGAACGAGGTTGATAGGATTGTCGCAAACCTAAGGGACAAATTAGTTTTGCCAGGAGCGTTGGCATTTGAGCTATATGACACCTACGGCTTTCCGCTTGACCTGACCGAACTCATGGCACGCGAGCGTGGCTTGACAGTGGATAAAGTGGGCTTTGAAAGATTGATGGAAGAACAGAAAGCTCGCGGTCGCGCAGCGCAGAAGAAGGAAATCATCACCGTTTCCCAAATCGAAACCACTGCACCCACGAACTTTGTCGGATACGAAAAACTCGCGGTCAACGCCAAAGTTCTGGAAGTCGTTGCGCTTAAAGACAAAATCGCGGTCGTGCTCGATACATCTCCATTCTACGCAGAGATGGGCGGACAGTTGGGTGATACCGGCCAAATTGAAAAGGGCGCGCAATTCTGGCGCGTCACGAACACTCAAAAATCCGGGAACACATGGCTGCACATTCTTGACAATGGCAGCGATCTTCCAGCTTCCGGTTCAACCGTAACATTAACCGTAGATTCCGACCGCCGCTCCGCCATCCAGCGTCATCACACAGTCACGCATTTGCTGCATTGGGCGTTGCATGAAGTAGTGAGCCGCGAAGCGTCGCAAAAGGGTTCCTACGTTGGGCCGGAAAAATTGACGTTCGATTTCAACAGTGCGCCGCTTACGGCGCAGCAGGTTGCGGACGTTGAGAAACTGGTAAATGAGCGAATTCTCGAAAACGCTGGCGTTTCATGGACGGAAGTTCCTTACACGGACGTTCGCTCGCGCAAGGACGTCATGCAGTTCTTCGGCGATAAATACGGCGACATGGTGCGGGTGGTCCAAATCGGAGGAAATGCAACCAAATTGGATGGTTATTCGATGGAGCTTTGCGGCGGAACGCACACGCGCGCTACAGGCGAGATCGGGCTCTTTCGCATTTCCGGCGAAAGCGCGATTGCGGCAGGTGTCCGCCGCATCGAGGCGGTGGCTGGACTCGAGGCCTACCGGCGCGCGAATGAGGAATTGCGCCTGATCAAATCTCTAGCAGGCAAAGTAAACTCGCCGGTCCACGAGCTGGAAAAGAAAATCGAATCGTTGCTGGAACAACAGAAGGCGCTGGAGAAATCCCTCCGCGCGGCCACAATGCGCGAGGCTTCCAATGTTGCGAGTAATTTGCTGGAACACTCTCAAACGACAAACGGAATTCCCGCTGTCATCCATAACGTGGGTGGCGTGGACGGCGATTTCCTGCAAGCCGTCGCGGATTCATTGAAAGGACGGTTCAAAGGAGTGATTGTCCTGGGCGGCGCGTCCGGTGGCACGGTTTCGCTCGTCGCGGCGGTATCGCCGGAATTTACGTCGAAGGTGCAGGCCGGAAAGATCATTCAGCAGATTGCGCCGATTGTGGGCGGCAAGGGCGGAGGCAAGCCCGACAACGCGCGCGGCGGAGGCAAGGACGCCGGCAAACTGGATGAGGCGCTGGCAAAGGCAAAGAGCTTGCTCGGCTAAATGTTCCGGCGCATATTTTGCGCATGCTTGCGGATGAACAAACCAGCTCTGAGCAGTTTGCGATTTACCGTCGCATGACGCCCGAACAACGCTGGCACGCGGCCCGGCGGCTGTATTGGACATGCCGCCGTCATAAGGCGGCATTTCTTCGCAGCCTGCATCCGGAATGGACTGAAGACAAGGTTCAAGACGAAGTGCGACGCGTCTTTTCCAATGCCCGAACCTGATCTGATCGAACTGTTTGTTCGTCCCCTGGAACGTCTTCAATTCCGGTATGTGATCAGTGGAAGTGTCGCCGCGATGCTTTATGGCGAGCCCCGCGTTACCAATGACATTGACTTCGTCGTTTTCCTCCGATCGACAGATATTTCGAGGTTGCGCAATGCGTACCCATCGCCAGATTTTTATCTTCCGCCGGAAAATGTCATTTTGGCGGAGGTTACGCGCAAGGATAAGGGACAATTTAACGTCATACATTCTGCGTCTGGCCTAAAGGCAGATTTTTATTCGACCGGTCGTGATGAACTGGACGCGTGGGCTTTTCGGAACATGCGGGAATATCCCTTTGAGAAAATCGTTGTCCGGTTAGCCCCGCCTGAATACGTCATTCTTCGCAAGTTGGAATATCACCGGGAAGGCGGTTCAGAAAAACACCTCAGGGATATTCGCGCCATGCTGGCCGTTTCGGGCGAAATGATCAATCACGCGCAATTGAATGAATGGATTGAACAGCGGCAGTTACAAGCAGAATGGAAAAAGTCACGTGAAGGCTGAAGGATGACAGGTGGATTCACGACGTTGATACAACTCTTTCCCAAACTGAATTGAATGGGCGATTTCATCGTTTCGCCCGAAGCTGCCGCAAAGCCACGAACGGATCCACACGCGTCAGCAAAAAGTTGGCCCAGCGATATTTCCAGCGCTGCCACCAGGTCTGTTGTTGAGGCCAGGTTTCCGGTTCGATACGCCGGGAATGCTCCAAAATATTCTCGAAAATCTCAGCCGCGCCCGCCGCGATATTTTTGTCATGGAAGCGGACGATCAATTCATAATTCAACCTCAGGCTCCGGATGTCGAGATTTGCGGAACCGATATAGGTGACCGGCCCGATAGAAATTAATTTGGCGTGAAGTATTTGCGGCTCGTATTCGTAGATCTCGACACCGGCCTGCATGAGGCGCTTGTAAAGATTTCGCGCCGCTAATTTCGAGATGGGCACGTCCGTCCGTCCCGGAAGGATGAGGCGAACACGTCCGCCGTGCCGTGCCACGTGCATCAGCGCGCGCCGCAACCGGAGGGTCGGCAAAAAATAGGCGCTGACGATCCGCACATCGCGCGCCCGGATGAGGTCCCGCCTCAGGAGTTTTGGAAATGAGGCCTTTTTCAAATCGTAATGGCGGGTTGGCCGTTCGTCACATTGAAAAAGACTGTGCCGGCGCAGAAAAAAGCGTCGCAACGGACGCCGGCGGGACTCAGCAAACGAAAACAGTTCGTCAAACGACTCTGCCAGCGCCGCAATCAGTTCCGGGTTTTCGATTCGCGCGCCGACGTCGCGCCAGCCGGAGGCAATGCCATCGCCGTCGTATTCGTCAGAGATATTGAATCCGCCGATAAAGGCAACACGTCCGTCGCACACCAGCAATTTGCGGTGATCGCGCACCGCAAAACGCCAAAACGTCATGCGGTTGAAGCGTCGGACCAGGGCTCCGGCGGCGATGAGCCCGTCGAAATAATTTGGCGGCAACGACCATGACCCAAAGTCATCCACGAGGACCGAAACCTTGACCCCGCGTTTGACCGCCGCCAGAAGGGCATCGGCAAACAATCGCCCGAGGCGTCCATTGGAATAAATGTAGGTTTCCAGGCGCACGCACTCGCGCGCATTGGCAATGGCATCAAGCATCGCCGGAAAGATGATTCGGCCGACAGAAAGCCATTCGAGCGGAGCGGGCATGAGACAATATAGGAGGGGTTGCGCCGAAGGCAACTGCGAGGGGTCAACATCGAACATCCAACATCGAACGCTGAACGCCGAACTGAATCGCCGGGCGTTCGATGTTCGGCGTTCGATGTTCGATATTCGACGTTAAATCCTTGGCTATGGTCCCGGCGAAGGCGCTCCAGGCATTCCGCCAGGACGGTTCATCATGGCAGACTGCATCAAGTCCTGAATGTTTCCGTACTTGGTGTAATGCTGCGGTGGTTGGAACAGGTCGGCGGCGGGTTTATTAAAGGAGACGTTTTGAAAGCTGACGTTGATGGACATGCCCTGGTCCGTCATGGCGATTTTGATGGGAAAATTGTTCAAATCGGTTGCATTCCAAACAGTGAAATCCTGCGATTGCACGCTGTTGGTGACGATGACGTCGTTCTTGACACAGTGATGGCCGTCCACAGTTTCCTCGCCCAGCCTGGTCGTTTGCATTTTGAATTCGCCGTTCGTGGTCGCCGGTGGCGGTATCGGCATGTTGACGTACGAACGGATATTCGGGTAAATCATGTAAACGCTCTTTTTGTCCGCCGGCGTGATGGTCACCACGTCGTCCATGCCGATGGATTTCATTTGTTGCACGGCTTCAGGAGGGAGGTTGGGGCCGTGGACGTCTGCCATATTCATTTCGGTCCATGAGTTCTCGTGGTCGAAAACCATTTTGGATTTAACGTTCATGGGGCCGTTCGGACCGTCGATGGCCGTGAGCATCGTGGCGGAAAAGGACTGGTTGGCGCCGAAGAGCTTTTCCATGCCATTATCAAAATTGCCCGTGCCCGGGCCGGGTCCGCCGGCCATTTGGGCAAATACCGGGAAGTTGAATGCCAAGGCGGCGAAGAGCGCCGATAGGAATTTTCTCATACTAAGACGATTGCCGTATATGCCGTTTTAGTCAATTAAAAATCAAACTCGGGGCGGGGACAACTTGTCCCCGCGACCCTACATGCAACTCCAGACCCGCAGCAACTTCCAGGCAGGCCGCCCCGTTTCCTCCGCTCTGGTCTTAAATACCTCAAATTCCCAATAAAAGCGCACAATTCAACCCCCTTTTTCCTGCCGTTTCCCCATTTCCTGTCCTACACACAAAAAATGTGAAACGGCGGGGGAGCGCACGCGCCCTCGCGCGTTGGACTAAGCGCGGTGGCGCGCCCAGGCGGTTGACGAGGTGTCAACCGCCGCCCACGAAGGCGCGTGCGCTCCCCCTTTTTCCCTTTTCCTTTTTAATTCCGATGGCATTTTGTCTGGCCATGGTTTCGCAGGAAGCAATTTTGGAGGCGCTGAAAACGGTGAAATATCCGGGGTATTCCCGGGATATTGTTTCGTTTGGACTGGTAAAGGACATTTCGGCGGCGCACGGCGATGTTGCCGTCTTAATTCAACTGAATTCGGCAAATACCGGTGTTGCGGACCAGATTAAAAACGAGGCGGGGCGGGTGTTGCAAAATGTGCCGGGTGTAAATCGGGTGCAGGTGGACGTGCGCCTGCCCGCGGCAGGACAGGCTCCCGGTGGCGTTAATCCCTTTACCAATCAGGCGCGTGTTCCAGGAATCAGGCAGATCATCGCCATTGCCAGCGGAAAGGGCGGGGTGGGCAAATCCACGTGCGCCGTCAATCTGGCCTGCGCGTTGCAGCACGGCGGGTCGCAGACGGGCCTGCTGGATTGCGATATTTACGGTCCCAGCATTCCGCTGATGATGGGAATTCATGAAAAGCCCACGGTGAGCGCGGCGGAGAAACTCGTTCCACCGGTTGCCCACGGCGTGAAGGTGATGAGCATCGGCTTGCTGCTGACCGACGATCAACCCGTAATTTGGCGCGGGCCGATGATTTCCAAAACCATCCAACAGTTTTTGCACTCGGTCGAATGGGGTGAGTTGGATTATTTGCTCGTGGATTTGCCGCCCGGCACCGGCGACGCCCAGCTTTCCCTCTGCCAAACGGTTCCGCTGCACGGCGGAGTCATCGTGACCACCCCGCAGGAAGCATCACTGGGCGTGGTGCGCAAAGGGGTCGCAATGTTTCAAAAGGTGAACGTCCCGATTTTGGGCATTGTGGAAAACATGAGCTATTTCACGGCGCCAAACGGCGAGCGGCTGGAAATTTTCGGCCATGGCGGTGGAAAACAGGAAGCAGCGCGGCAGCACGTTCCTTTCCTGGGTGAAGTGCCGCTTTTCACCGAAATTCGCGAAGGCGGAGACGCCGGAATGCCGATCGTCGTATCGGCGCCAAATCATGCGGCCGGGAAAGCGTTTGGAGGAATTGCGGAGGCGCTAAAGAAGCAATTCTCGTAAATGCGGAATGCGGAATCGATCTTCCTATGCCCGGCGCCACAAGGGGTTTTCATTCCGCATTCCGCAATCCACGTTCCGCATTTGAAAGGCTCGCCTGACGTCCTTTTTTCGCTAAACTCCTGCCCGTGGCCAACCCCTTCATTCATTGGATAGAAGCTAAAGGCATCTGGGCGCCATGGCTGTTTCTGGCGCTGTTCCTGGTGACATCGTTTGGGATGCTGTGGCGGCTGGAGGCGATGAGCGCGCAAGGCTTCGAAAATACGGCGCTGGGCACGCTCATCATGCCCTACTGCTCCGGACTGGGAAATCTGATCTTTGCCTTCATTCTCGGACGGAACGGCGGCAGCGGCGCGGACGTCATGACCAATGCCCTGGTTAATAATGTCACGGACATGACGCTGGTGCTGGGACTGCCGGCCATCATTTGGGGAATCAGAATACTGCCACCGAAAAAGAAAAATTCGAACGGCAAAAAATCGAAAGGCGCCGGGAAGACGCACGAGTTAAACCGGCTTTCGCTGTTGCTGACACTGGCGGCAGTCATGTTTTTTACCGGGGCAGTCTGGGCGCTGGGACGCAAAGGAAGTCTGGACCAGAATGACAGCCTGATCTTGATAGGCCTTTTTCTTTTCTGGCAATGTTTCCACGTGGTTGAGGTGCTCAAATCCAATGTACGCCATGGCAATTCGGCGGACTGGATGCTGCCGGTTGATTTGGTTGTGCTGGCGATTTGCGCCTATGGGATTTACGTGAGCACAGACTGGCTGGTGGCGTGGATCCAAAACCGGCACATTGGCTTCATCAGTGCGCGGCATCTCGGCTGGATAACCGGATGGTTAATGGTGCTCCCAAATGCGGTGATGGCGTTTTATTACGGCTGGCGCGGGCAGCCTGAAACCGTTTATGCCTCACAGGTGGGTGACTGCCATGTGTCAATTCCGCTGTCCCTGGGCGTTTATACCCTGTTCCATTCAATGACGATGCCGCCATTTTTCTACATCGGCATGTGGATTCTCCTGGTTTCGACGTTGCTGCACTTTCTTTTTGTCGCGGTATTCGGGCAGTTGCCAAGGTATTTCGGTGTGATACTGGTGATAGCGTATGGCTATTTCCTGTGGAAAGGATTGCTCGGATAGGCCCGTATCCCAATCGACCGGAACTAAATCAGGGATTTTTTGCGGAATTTGGTGTTATCGCCGGAAATGGATAGGGGGCTTGTGCGGATACGGTCGCTTAATTCGGCGAAGGAAACCTGGGCGTTGAGCCAGCGGGGATTTTTGGCGATGGAATCCATGCTGTCGCGTGTATTGTTGCAGATCAGGTAAAGGCCGGGACCCAAAACCATGAAAGCCTCGTGCCCGGTCCCAACACCGTGGCGGTTAAACTCGAAATCCCCAACGCTGTATTTATCGGCATGCAATTCTGCCCTGAGCACCCCGAGGTCTGCGACGAAATTTGTCAGAAATTCGTCGTTGCGGGGGCCGATATAGGCCAGGACTCGGGCCTTATTTTCCACAAGTGAGACAATGGCCCATTCATCAAAGACGGTGGTGCCGTAACGTGAATCCATGTGGCTGGCGCAATGTTTGATTTCGTCGAATGTTTCGTCCAAAGTCATAGAAGATTAGCGAAGCTAGCAGGTTTGCTGCCGAAAAACAAGCTATGTGAATGCCGATTGCGGGTTGCAGACTGGCGAATGGTTGCGACAATCTGGATGCATGGACGAAGATTTTTCGGATGCGCTGCTGGTCGTGATGGGGCACGGGACGGAGCTGAACGAAAATTCGGCTGTGCCGGTTCGCCAGCATGTGTCGGAACTGCGGAGGCGGCGGATCTTTCGCGATGTCCGCGAGGCCTTTTGGAAACAGGAACCGCAAATTAAGGCGGTGCTGGCGGAGATTTCCGCGCCGCGAATTTTCATCGCGCCCTTGTTTGTCAGTGAGGGTTACTTTGCCGGACAAGTTATTCCGCAGGCGTTGGGATTTGAGAACGGGACCCGGACATTAAACGTCAAAGGCTCGCAGATTCATTTTTGCAGGCCGGCAGGAACGCATGACAGCATGACGCGCGTGATTTTGTCGCGCGCCGAAGGGATTTTGAAAGCGTTTCCATTTCCACGTGCGCCGAAGCAGGCGGATACGACGTTGTTTATCGCCGGTCATGGAACGGAGAAAAATGAGAATTCCCGAATACCGGTCGAACGACAGGTGGAGCTGATTCGGGGGCTGGGCGTTTATGCAGAGGTTCATGCAATTTTTTTGGAAGAAGCGCCCCGAATCCCGGACTGTTACACGATGGCGCGGACCCGGAACCTCGTGATTGTCCCATTTTTTATCAGCGACGGATTGCACACACAGGAAGACATTCCGGTGTTGCTGGGTGAGACGAAGAAAAATATCGCCCGACGGCTCGCGGCGGGCCAGCCCGTTTGGCGAAATCCGATGGAGCGCTCGGGAAAATTGGTCTGGTACACCGCGGCTGTGGGAACGGACGCGGGGATGGTGGAAGTCATTTTGGAAAGGGCGCGCGAAGCGGCACATCTATCCGTTTGAGCTGCTCCCATTTTGGATTGCATTCATGTTTCCTGCTTGACATTATGATTAATCGCGCTTATTGGCTGGCTCGTTCGCTGTTTCCATCTCCGCTCGAATATGATCGCTGAATACAAGCGCAAGAGCCTGGTCTTGATGATTTCGGGTTTTGCACTTCATTCCGTTAGCCTTTTTGTGGCAATCGCCCTGCCTAACTTCATCACAGCGTACACCCAGGTCCACAACGGTGCGCAACCGGAATGGCTAACCTCCCAAATGGGTACGATTGGCCCACTGCTGGAATGCGTTGGTTTAGCCGGCGGAGTTCTGTTTATGTTCGGCCTCGGTTTTTTTGCCAAAGGCAAGGGGTACAGCGGCCTTTTCGGATTACTTGGCCTGTTGACCTGTATTGGACTCCTGATTGTGCTTTTGTTGCCGGATAAAACTCCTCCAGATATTCCAAAGGTTTCGGCGTGAACTAGAGGTCATCGCCCGCGCCAAATATCATTGCAATTGTTGTCTGAAACTGACAATTGAATTGTAATTTGACTATGACATCCGTGCCTCAAGATCTTGCAAGTGCCCTTAACGCCACTGGATTGGACCGCTTTTTTGCCGATTGCACGGATGCTCACCGAAATGAGTATCTGAAGTGGATAGGCGAGGCGAAGAAGCCGGAAACTAGACAGGCGAGGATTACAAAGGCGGTCCAGAGGCTCTCCGACAAATGCGCTGAAGAAAAAGCACGGGCAAAGAAGAAGTAACGTCATCAGCCAATTATGAAAAAACTTCGCTTTGGATTTTTGAGCACGGCGCGAATCGGTTTCAAGAACTGGAGGGCGATCCGGGACAGCGGCAATGCCGTTCTTACGGCTGTGGCTAGCCGGGACATTGAACGCAGCCGAAAGTTTATCGCAGGACTTCAGGCTGAGGCACCATTCGAATCCGCGCCGGTGGCGATGGGCAGTTATGAAGAACTCATTGCCTCGCCGAACGTGGACGCAGTCTATATTCCGCTCCCGACCGCTTTGCGGAAGGAATGGGTCTTGCGCGCGGCTGCCGCGGGTAAACACGTCATTTGTGAAAAGCCGTGCGGCGTCAGCGTCGCGGACGTCGAAGACATGATTTCAGCCTGCACGGCGCATCGCGTGCAATTCATGGACGGCGTGATGCTGATGCACAATCCGCGCACGGCGCGGCTCCGCGAAATTCTGGACGACGGCAAGAGCATCGGCGACATCAAGCGCATCACGTCGAGTTTCAGCTTTCGAATGGATGAAGACTGGTACGCCAGGGACATCCGCATCAACAGTGGGTTGGAGCCGTCCGGCTGTCTCGGCGACCTGGGTTGGTATTGCATCCGAATTTCATTGTTTGCGATGAATTGGAAGATGCCGCGCAAGGTTCAGGGGCGGATTTTGTCCGAACGGAGCGCCGGCAAAAACCTGGCTCCGGTACCGACGGACTTTTCCGCCGAGCTGATTTTTGATGGAAATGTGTCGGCAGCTTTTTATTGTTCGTTCATTGCGGAATACCAGAATTGGGTCCATGTGAGCGGCACGAAGGGCTCGCTGGTGGTCCCGGATTTTACGAAGGCCAACGACGATCACGAGCCGTCCTTCGAATTGAATCAAAAGGAAGTGCGCGTGAAATGCTGTGATTGCCGCGGCAAACACACCGACAGCCTGGAATTTGCGCAACAGACGCAGATGATACGGAATTTCGCGAATCAAATCCGCTCGGGCAAACTGAACAAGGATTGGCCGATGTGGGCGCTGAGGACACAGGAGGTGGTGGACGCATGCTTCGAGGCGGGAGGCCGATAAAACGCATATTTAAGGTTGAAGCGTTAAATCGGTTTCGCCAGGGTTGGGGCCCGGTTCAACGCTTTAACCCTTTAACCTCAAAAATGCGTGTCTATGACCATGAGGCTAGTAAATTCGTTGATTCTACCGAGCGAAAAGCCGTTTTTGGCTTGGTGTCAATAACCTCACTAAATGTGAACTTATTGACACCGAAGCAAATGTCGCAAAACACCACGATTTTACTGGCAATCGGCTCCAAAATTTGAGCGCAAGACGCATTTTTGAGGTTTAACGCTTCAACGAATTCAATTGCCTTCCGCCCTCTTTCCCGTTACACTAACCGCGTGAACTTTTTAACGCGGCAGGAGCAAATGGTTCTTGCAGTCGTTTTGGGTTTGTTGCTCACAGGCTTGTGCACGAAATATTATCGGAGCACGCATCCGGCGCAATCGGCAGCCGCCCAACAGGCAAAATAAATGCACGAACTGAATTTTGATTTAAAAGTGAACCAAATTATGGTTCGGGACCAGCGTTACCGGCGGGAAGCTTATGTGTTTGTGAGGGAGGCGCTGGATTTTACAAGAAAACTCATCAGCCGCGAAGACCGCCAAAACATACGGCACGTGACCGGCCAGCAATTGCTCGATGGCATCCGCCAGTTTGCCCTTAAGGAGTTTGGCCCCATGGCCGCCACTGTCCTGGAAGAATGGGGCGTCACAAGCTGTCCCGATTTTGGCGAAATTGTTTTCAACATGGTGGACGTCGGCCTGTTGGGCCTCACAGACCAGGACCGTCGCGAGCACTTCCAAAACGGATACGACTTCACAACCGCCTTTCGCAAACCCTTTTGGCCGCAGGACAAGCAGGACGGGCCGAAAAAAGAAGTTGCGGAATTGAATTGAATCGCGGGTAAAGCGTTGAAATATTAAAACGTTAAAACCGTCGAATGCTGCCGCGTCATACTTGACGCAACACGCAACCCGTGCCCTGCTTCAACTTTTCAACCTTTTGACGCGTTAACTTCTTACCTTTCAACAGAATGTGTCCCATAACTGCACCCGTTTGTCACACCTGTGAACAAGATTCGGTTGACTCATATTAAAAGCGTGTGAAAATGATTTCGGTGACAGGCGGGAACTATAACAACTTTAGCTATTTAGGGGAATGAAGACGATATTGGTGTTGTCTCCTCACCCGGACTTTGTGGAAACGATACGCTCAGCTTTGAGCGCGGATGAGTATCGTGTGGTCCACCGGATGGATGTAAATGAGGCTGAACCACTTCTGGTTCACGGCATCGCCAGCGTCTGCATTCTTGACATCGATCTGATGGGGATGCAGGGCGTCTGGGTCATTGAACGCCTTCGTCGGCGGGACGCAAAGTGCCCCATAATTGCTTATACCTCTACCACAGCGTCAGATTGGGAGGAAGAAGCGTTCCTGCAGGGGGTTACCCACATTTTGACAACCCCGGTCCGGCCCAAACTGCTCAATTCGCTCCTGGACCGTTTATGGCTGGCGCCAAAACACCGGGAAGCGCCGCCGGTGCCACTGTCCTTCACGCCGCAACCACCGCCCTCATTTCGGCCCGTCGAACCGCCGTCGAGCCGATACGTAAACGCCGCCCAGACCTTGGACGTCCTTCGCGATTTTTCATCGATTCTCACTCACTCTTTAAACGCCGAAGCGATGCTGAAACAGTTTTTGTCGTTTCTGCGGGAAATCTTAAGCGTAAACCGTGCGGCGATTTTCTTGAACCGGCCGGTCGCGCCGATGGTCGTTGAGACGAGTACAGGCGACAATAGCCGGGGTCTGCGAGCGGCGGCAGCCATAGGACTTTCATCGGGGCTTCTCGAGAATTTTGAATTGTCGCTCGACGCCGGCATTGGCGGGCAATTGGCCCGGCTGGGACGCATTTTACGGCGCGACAGCGATGAGGCGCGCGCGGACGGAGAATCGCAAAAAGAGTTTGAACTGCTCGGCGCCCAGGTGGCCGTTCCGATTCTCGACCGTGAAATGATTGTGGGCGTAGCCGTTTTTGACGGGCGCGTCACGGGAGAATCGCTCGTCAACGTGGAACTGGAAATGATTTTCCACCTGCTCGAGCAGGTGGGACTGGCCCTGCGCAATATCTGGCTGCACGACCAGGTGGCCGACAACAACGAAATGATGGCAGACGTCCTGCGCGAATTGAACAGCGCGTGCATTGTTGTGGGGCGTGATTTGAAGGTGCTGCACGCCAACAAGGCGGCGCGCCGCCATTTTGGACGCAAGAATCGCCGCACGGGCGGCCTGGAGTTCAGCGATCTGCCGCAGGAGTTAGGAGCAAAAATCTATCAGGTGCTCAAAACCGGCGCCGCCATGGGGCCGTACCGCTACGAGCCGGACAATTCGCCCGGCACATTTTACAACATCAGTGTCGTGCCATTCCAGCGGGGCAATTCTCCCGTGCCGGTATCGGCGCTGCTGACGGCCGAGGACATTACCCAGACCGAACACCTGCGGCGGTTGGAAGTGGAAGCGGCAAATTTGCGGCTCATCAAATCGATGGCCGACCGCCTCGCGCACGAGATTGGTAATGCCATGGTGCCGCTTTCCACGCACCAGCAGTTGCTCGCCGAAAAATACAATGACAAGGAATTTCGCAAATCGCTCACCGAAGCGCTTGCGGATGGAGTCAAACGGGTGACCCGGCTGTTGAATCAAATGCGATTCCTCGCGCGGGATGAGCGTTCCGAGCCTGTCGCTTTTCCCATCGAACCGCTGCTCGAGGAAGCCTATCAGGAGGCGCGCAAGCATTTGCCCGCCGATAATTCGAAGTGGCAGTGCTCCAACAATGGCGGCAAGCCCATCATCATCACAGGCGACCGCATTTCGCTCAAACACGCGTTTGCTGAAATCATGCTCAACGCGCTCCAGGCCAATCTTAAAGAGCCAAACGTGACCGGCCGGCTGCAAATTGTTTCGGACAAAACCAATTTGCCGAATCTTCAAGTCGAAATCGAAGACAACGGCGACGGATTCTCGCCCGAAGCCGCGCAAAAAGCGCCCGCGCCCTTTTACACAACGCGCAACGTCGGCCTGGGCCTGGGCCTGGTCGTCAGCCGCAAGATTATCGAGTCCCATCATGGCCGGCTGGAAATTCCCGCGCCGCGCCCCGGAGTGCACGGTCTCGTGCGTGTGATGTTGCCGGTGGATGGAGCGCTCCCTCCCGCTTAAATTTCTATCGCGTCAATGACAAAAGAAAAAAAAGAAAAAATATTTGATTGAAGTTTTCGTGATTCCCCTTGACGGTTTTCCGAAAAGGGCGGATATTCTCCGACACTCGTATTGGCAAGTTGAGTTGTATGTCGAAATCGAAGGTCATCAAATCCCAGCCGGACATAGCGCGGGAACAAGAGCCATTGGCTTCCGCCGAAAACGATTCCGCACCGTCACCCAATAGCGGCCCACGCACGCTTCAGGACAAAGTCAAAGAACTGGTGCGCCTGTCGCGCGAACAGGGGCGCCTTACTTACAATGACATTGACGAAGTGCTCGACGGCGCCGCTCCGGAGGAGATGGACGAAGTCTTCGCCAAGCTCCATGCGCTGGACGTGGAAGTCGTGGATCAGGCCGACGTGGACCGGGGCAAGCCCCAGGATTCGGATGAAGATGGCAGCCGTTTGGACGCCCTCGACGATCCGGTGCGCATTTACCTCAATCAAATGGGACAAGTGCCCCTGTTGACGCGGCAGCAGGAAATTGAAATTTCACAGCGAATCGAACTGGCCGAGGAGGACATCCGCAAAATCATTTATCGCCTCGGGTTTGTCGGCAAGGAGCACATTGCCATCGCCGAGCGCCTGTTGGCTGACCCTCCCAAGGACCGCTTTGACCGCGTGGTCCTTGACCATCTGGCCGAAGACCGTGAAGCCTATTTAAAAGCCTTGCGCAAATTGGCTGCGCGCGTGCGCGACCTGGACGCGGAAGCGGACATGCATTTTGTGGCGTGGCGTGATTCCAGCCCCTCCCACCGCTCCGGGCACGAAGCGGCATTTCGCAAGACGGAGGAAAAGCTCGAGTCGCAGTTCGGGGAATTTGGCTTCAAGCGAATGGTCGTTGAGGAAATGGCGATGGTAGCCGAAAACATCCACGAAAAAATCCATTACAGCCTCCGCGCGCTGGTCGAAGCGGGCGAACAACGCGAATCCAGCGCCCAACAGCATCTGGTGGAAGCCGAACGGCAAAAAATTAAAGCGCTCGAGGAATTTGTCCGCATGCCGCACCAGGATTTTCTGGCATTGTTCAACCGCTTGCGCGAGTCCTCAACCCGTGCGCTCCAGGGCAAGACCGAGATGGTCGAGGCAAATTTGCGGCTCGTCATCGCCATCGCGAAAAAATATACCAATCGCGGGCTCTCCTTTTTGGATTTGATCCAGGAGGGCAACATCGGTTTGATGAAGGCGGTCGAAAAATTCGAGTACCGCCGCGGTTATAAATTTTCGACGTATTCTTCATGGTGGATCCGGCAGGCCATCACGCGCGCCATCGCCGACCAGGGACGCACCATTCGCATCCCCGTCCACATGATCGACATCATCAACAAACTCATGCGTTCGCAAAAGCGCCTCCTGCAGGATTTCGGACGCGAACCTACTGCCGATGAAATCGCCGAGGAAATGCAGATGCCCGTGGACCGCGTCCGGCAGATCCTCAAAATGGCGCAGCAGCCAATATCGCTGAGTTCCCCGGTCGGCGACGGCGACGACGCCAACGTCGGCGATTTTATCGAGGACAAAGGTGCTGGCGATCCCCTGGACCTCACGAGTTTCAGCCTGCTCAAGGACAAATTGGGCGACGTGCTGTGCAGCTTGAGCGAGCGCGAACAGAAAGTCCTGGAGTTGCGCTTTGGCCTGGGCGATGGCGATGCCCGGACACTCGACGAAATCGGGCGCCAATTTCAGGTCACACGCGAACGCATTCGGCAGATCGAAGCCAAAGCACTCCGTAAAATGCGGCATCCCACCCGCATCCGCCAGTTGCACGGATTTCTTGAGATTAAAAAGTTGGACGTGGATTAGATCGGCATTCGATGTTCATCTTGTAGGCCGGGTGCCCTCACCCGGCGCTTCCGTCGTCCGTTCCCACACGAACAGGCTGTCCTTGACCTGAATTCAAGGCCGGCCATTTACACCCACCCCCCGGCTCGAAAAATCCCGAATTTTCCAGCAAAACGGCCCCGTTTGCCGTCGCCATTACCGTTTTTACCCCGTCGTTTACCCGTTTACTCACCTATAGACACAAAATGTGAAAGTGTCTTTCGCGCGACCATTTCGTTGGCCCCTGTGCTTCCGTTGTCCGAAATGCCAGATTGCTGTTCCCTCTCCGCTCCCATTCTGATGGGAGGGGAGAGGGTAAGGGTGAGGTGAGGGTCGGATAGGGCAGTCGTTGGTCTGATTCCTTATTTCCTGCCTTCCTCATTTTCCCTTTTAATTTTTACACTCCTCCGTCACTTTCATGTCGATGCAAACTGTCTCATCCATTGCTTCAATGCAGCGTCTGGCAAACAAATGGCGGCGCGAGGGCGCGCTGATTGGGTTGGTCCCCACAATGGGATACCTGCACGCGGGACACCTGAGCCTGGCGCGCGAAGCGCGCAAACGGGTTGGCAAGGGCGGCCGCGTGGTGGCCAGCATTTACGTAAACCCCACACAATTTGCGCCCACCGAAGATTTTTCGAAATATCCTCGCGACCTGAAACGTGATTTAAATCTGCTCCGCAAAGAAGGCGTGGACGTGGTTTTTGCGCCGGACGACCGGGAAATGTATCCGGACCGGCGCGATGTTCCCGAAGGCTACAGCACCTATGTCGTCGAGGAAAAATTGTCGCGCAGCATGGAAGGAGCGTCGCGGCCAACACATTTTCGCGGTGTGACGACCATCGTCGCCAAGCTGTTTAACATTGTCCAGCCGGACGTGGCCGTTTTTGGCCAAAAAGATTTCCAGCAGGCGGCAATCATCAAACGAATGCAGCGCGACTTAAATTTTTCGGTGCGGGTGATTGTATCGCGGACGGTGCGTGAAGCTGACGGCCTGGCGATGAGTTCGCGAAACAAATATCTCGAAGGCGATTTGCGGCGGCAGGCGGTAGTACTGCGGCGCGCGCTGGATGCTGTCCAGTCGGCGGTCAAAAAATCCGGGAGAATTTCGGCGGACGCGCTGAAAGCGGACGTCAAAAAGCTCATCGAAACCGAGCCGGATGCGAAACTGGATTACGTGGAATTTTTCGAACCGGATACGCTCATGCCTGTGGCCGAGGTCTCGACGGGCAGCCAAATGGCCTTGGCGGTGTTTGTCGGAAAAACAAGGTTAATTGATAATGAAAGGATCTAAATCCAAAACGCTTTTCGCGGAAGCTTTGAAATATATTCCGGGCGGCGTGAATTCGCCCGTGCGCGCGTTCCGCGCAGTGGGAGGAATTCCCTTTTTTGTGGATCGCGCGAAGGGCGCCCGCGTTTGGGACGTGGACGGCAACGAACTCATTGATTATGTCTGCACGTGGGGGCCGGCGATTCTTGGCCATGGGCACCCGAATATCATTTCTGCAGTCAAGGCTGCCGCGCAAAAGGGCGCCAGTTTCGGAATTCCGAACCCTTACGAAGTGGAAATCGCGAAACGAATTTGCAAGCTTGTGCCTTCGGTCCAAAAAATCCGCATGACCAATTCCGGCACGGAAGCGTGCATGAGCGCCATCCGGCTGGCGCGCGGATTTACGCGGCGCGATAAAATCATAAAATTCGACGGCTGTTATCACGGCCATGCCGATTCACTCCTGGTCAAGGCCGGCAGCGGCGCGCTGACTTTTGGCAATCCCGATAGCGCGGGCGTGCCCGCCGATTTCGCCAAGCACACCATTGTGTTGCCCTTCAACGACGCAGACGCCGTCAACGCCGCTTTTGCCGCCAACGGGAACCAAATCGCAGCCATCATTGTTGAGCCGGTTCCGGGCAATGCGGGACTGTATTTGCCTCGCGAAGGATATCTCGAGTTTCTGCGCGAAGTTACAAAAGCCCGTGGCGCGCTCCTGATTTTTGACGAGGTCATGACCGGCTTTCGGCTTGCGCCGGGCGGCGCACAGGAGCGTTTTGGAATTTCTCCGGACCTGACCTGCTTTGGCAAAATCATCGGCGGCGGTCTTCCAGTGGGGGCGTTTGGCGGGCGGGCGGACATTATGGATTGTCTTGCGCCGTTGGGACCGGTCTACCAGGCGGGGACGTTGAGCGGGAATCCCATCGCCATGGCGGCGGGACTTGCCGCCCTCGCGGAGTTGGGCAGGCGCGTTTATACGGCGCTCGAAAAATCCGGGCGCCATCTCGAAACCGGCATGCGCGAGGCCGCCAAAGCGGCGGGAGTTCCAGTCCAGTTCAATCGCTGCGGCTCGATGTTTTGCGCGTATTTCACAAACGAACCAGTTTGGAACCTCGCCGATGCCATGAAAAGTGACCGCGCCCGTTTCTCAAAATTCTTTCACGGAATGCTGCACGAGGGGATATACCTGGCGCCGTCCCAATTTGAGGCGGGATTTATTTCCACCGCTCACATGCCGGCCGACGTGGATGCAACTATCCGCGCAGCGGCGAGGGTTTTGGCGCGCCTGTAACTTTCATTTATCTAATCCGTCTAATAAAAAGTAATCCGATGCCATGCGCCTCGGGTGACCCATTGGACCATAAACTGGGAAAGGAAGGATTTATGAAATTGAATAGGATGCTTGTTTTAACGGGGCTTGCTGCGGGTGGTTTGGTCGCCTGCGGTTCAGTGTTTGGCCAGGAAACCACGACTCACGAGATCACGTCGATGACCACGAATGCCACCTCTCATGTTTCTCACATGTTTTCGAGTTCGAGCATGGACAAGTTGTCGCAGGAGCTGGGTTTGACGGACTCTCAAAAACATCAGGTGCAGTCCGTTTTCTCGTCTGAACGCGAGCAAATGCGCGATGTGCACAAGGACACAACCCTATCCACGGGTGAAAGGCGGTCGAAAATGAGCGACATCCGCGACAGTTTGGACACGAAAATGAAGGGCATTCTTACCCCGGATCAATACCAAAAATGGCAAAAGTTGACTCACTCGAGCCATATGACGCGGCCAACGGTGCCCTCGGTGAGCCCGAACGCGCCCGCCGGGTCAACGCAGTAATTGATAGTGGGACAGGCTTCAAGCCTGTCTGGCTTCCTGGAAAAATTTCGCCCTGTTGGCAGGCAAGACGCCTGTCCCACTGGAGTCAGGCGCCGACTAGAGCTTTATACTGCTCGGCGGACATGAGCGAACTGAGTTCGGCGGGATCGCTCAATTTGATCTTGAAAAACCACCCGTTGCCGTAGGGTTCGGTATTTGCCTTGGCCGGTTCGTCTACGACCGATTTGTTCGTTTCCAGGATTTGGCCGCTCAGGGGCGCGTAAATATCGCTGGCCGTTTTTACGGATTCCACCACCGCGCAGGCGTCCCCGGATTTCACCTGGCGTCCGGCTTCGGGCAATTCGACAAAGACGATGTCCGTCAGTTCCTGCTGGGCGTGGTCGGTAATCCCGATGGTCGCCGTGCCGCCGTCTGCGCGGACCCACTCATGCGATTTGGTGTACTTCAAGTCCGAAGGAATATTGCTCATAACATTGTATCGCAGCTTAACCCAGGAATAAAAAATTCAAAATTAAAAATGTCCCTGCCCAACTACTTCGGCTTTCGATAAATCGGCTTGGGCACGATTACCGCGGGAAATGGTTTGCCGCGAATTTCGATATCAATGTGCCCGTTGGCGCCTCCGGGCGGCACATAACCCATGCCAATGCCAATGCCCAGGGATGGACTTTGGGTGCCGCTCGTAACCATTCCCACCGAAGCGCCCCCGGCCAGGATCGGGTAATGTGGACGCGGCGGCGCGGATTTTTCCGCCATCTTAAACGCTACGAGCTTTTTGTTTGTGCCGTTGGCCTTTTGTTTCGCAAGAACTTCGCGTCCCACAAAATCGCCTTTGTCGAGCGCGACGAAATAGCCCAGGCCGGCCTCAATCGGGGTCGTTTGCTCGTCCAATTCATTGCCGTAAAGCGGATAACAAGCTTCGGTACGCAACGTATCGCGGGCGCCCAGGCCGCACGGCTTGATTCCGAAGGGCTCGCCAATTTTGAGAATTTTCTCCCACAAGCGGCTAATGGCCCAATCGCCGCCAATAATTTCGAATCCGTCTTCGCCGGTATAACCGGTGCGGGAAACCAGCACACCGCCGCCTTCGGAGGAAAATTCGCCAATTTGATTTTTATGCAGGTCGGTCACGCGGTTGACGCGCACGCAGGCCATGGACCCCCCGGAAATGCAGTCGTCAATAAACTCCTTCACGCGCGGACCCTGAACGGCCACCGCGGAATAATTGTGGGAGGTGTCCGTGAGAAACACGTTGGCGCGCTCGGAAAACTGCTGATACTGTTTCTTGAGCCATTCGGCGTCCGCCTCCGCGCGCGCCGCATTGATGATGAGCAGATACACCTCGGTGGAAAGCTTGTAGCAGTATAAATCATCAATCACGCCGCCGCGCTCGTTGCACATCAGCGTGTATTGGCCATGGCCGGACGTCAATTTTCGGAGATCGTTGGTCAAAACATGGTTCAAAAACGCCTCCGCGCAAGAGCCCGATACGGTGACCTCACTCATGTGGGATATGTCGAAAATGCCAGCCGCCGTTCGCACGGCCGTGTGTTCGGCAACAAGACCGGAATAGTGCACCGGCATTTCCCAGCCGCCAAAGTTAATGAGCCGGGCGCCCAGTTTTTTATGCGCCTTAAAAAGGGCAGTTCGCTTGTGCATCGATCCAAATAGTTTATTGCAGAGATTCCAAAGTTAACTTGCGCACTTCGATGTCGCCGCCTTCAGCCTGGATGCCGATGTAGCCGGAAGTTATTGTGCAACCGGTGATTTGGTTCATCACCTTGCCGTTGACGAACAGGCCGATGGCGCTGCCGTTGCAAACAATCTCATTCGTGTCCCATTCCCCGGCTGGATTCTCATTGGGCGGCCCCATTTGATAGACAAAAATGGCCTTTTTGCCCGCCGGGTGGCCATCCGCCCCGGCGCCCGGTTGCAAAATGAGGTCGCCCTGATGCTGGAATAATCCCTGGCACTCGACACATTCCGGCCACACTTTGTCCGGGGACTGGATATGAACAAAAATCCCCGAATTATCCGCATGCGGCGCGACCTTCACAAAGCGCCAGATGCAAGTCAGCTTGTAATCATGATAGGTTTGTGTGGTCCGTGCGTAGCCGTAAGGCTGGCCCGTACAGTGAATGACGCCGTCCCTCACGCTCCAGGTGTTGGCCGGGTCGGAATTGTTTCTCATGCAGAATTTCCAGCCATCCAGGTTGGTGCCGTTAAAGAGTTCGATCGTTGCGGTTTTCTCCGGCGTCGGCGTAGTTTGACAGCCTGCGAGAACCAAAAGAGCAATGGCTAACGCTGCGGCAGCGGAAAGTTTTGTCGCGGTTTTCACGGGCGAAACATATCAATGAATCAGGAAAAAGGAAAAAGGAAAAAGAGGACCGCAATTCACCGTCAAAAAATAGCAAGCGGTCGAAAGCGGTGGACAATCCATTCTGCGAGACTCTTGCTATGAAAAAAATTGAGCGCGGATTTACACTGATCGAATTACTGGTCGTCATTGCCATCATCGCCATCCTTGCGGCGATTCTGCTGCCCGTGCTGGCCCAGGCAAGGGAAAAAGCCGTTCGCGCCGCCTGTCTGAGCAATTTGCGGCAGTGGGGAACGGCGCTGTCCATGTACCTGGACGACAACAAGATTTTTCCATTGGCGAAAATCCCCAATGGCACGCCGGGCGCGCCCTCCGGTTACGACGAGGATGATCCGAGTTGGAGTGCTCTCATTGCCTTTCACGCCGCCGGGCAGGGCGACGATGTCTGGTACAACGCGCTTCCATCTTACGCGGGCGGCGTGCCGCTCTGGCAGATTGCGCAGGCAAATGGTACGACCAGTTTCGTGGGCGCCAGGAAAATTTTTGACTGTGGTACCGCCCAGGAATTGCCGTCTGATTTTGCCTCCAACCCGGACCGTATCGTGTTCAATTACGGAATGAACTATAAGGGCAACTACGGATTGAATGGCATCGGTTACGGCACCAATTTCACAGAGACAATGGTTTCGCATCCGTCGGCGTTTGTTTTCCTGTCCGACGTTCGGGCGCATGCAAGCGAGCAGCCCTTCTACGGGTCGAATCCGTCAAATGAAGTTGGCTGCTCTCATTGCTGGGCAGCCCAAATTTCATCCCGCCATAACGCCGGCGCAAACATTACATTTGGCGACGGCCACGTCGCATGGTTCAAATATTCCTATATCTGCGCCAATCTGGGCACCTCTGCCGGCGATGCCGGAGATCCCGACATCAACTGGACGTATAACGGCGTGCCGATTCCGTAATCACAGCCGTGATACGTGGTGCGTGTTACGTCAAGTACGTGGTCACGGGTGGTGGAACACGGCGCGCTGCGCCGCAACGAGTGTGTTCACTCGTACTTGACGCATGGCGCACCACGCAACACGATGAGGCCGTGCGCATTCTATTTTTTGCCCAGCTCAAGGACGCCACGAAATGCGATTTCATTGAAATCGCGTTTTCATCGCCCGTGAGCTCTGAGGAATTGTGGGCTGAATTGCTCAAAAGATTTCCGGCGCTGGGAGGGCATCGTTCCAGCGTCCGTCTGGCGCGGAATTTCGAGTACATAACCGCTGACGCCCGTTTTTCCAACGGCGACGAAGTCGCGCTCATTCCACCGGTTTCGGGAGGATAAAGCCATGGATTATTGGATTTTTGGATTAGTGGATTGTTGGAAGATGCCAATCGCACGGCGCTTTTTCCATCAATCCATAAATCCATCTATCCATCAATCCAATGCATCAAGAGCGGATCATTGCAATGAATATTGAAATCGAGCTAACGAGAAACCCGATACCGGTACACATCGATCCGCCTCCGGCCGGCGCGCATGGGGCGTGGCTGGAATTTCGCGGCGTTGTACGCGATGAAGAAAATGGAAAGAAAATTTCCGTGCTCGAATATGAAGCCTATCCTGAGATGGCGACGCGCGAAATCCGCCGGTTGCTTGAAGAAATATCCTCGCGTCATCCCTGTCTGGCGGCCGAAATCATTCATCGTCTCGGAATTATTCCAGTTGGGGAAACGGCCATCTATGTCGGCATCGCATCGGCCCATCGCGCTGAGGGCATTGCGCTTTTGGGCGAATTCATGGACAAGCTCAAACAGGATGTGCCAATTTGGAAAAGCCGCGCTGTGCCAACTGGGGAAAGTTCGGCGGAGAAGGCACCGATCGAACCGACAGGCCGGGCAGTCCAGTCCCAGATAGGGAATGCGTTCGGGCGGCCAGCCGATTTGGAAATCGGCGATACGGCAAAGCGCACCGCTTCCCCCGTGACGTCTCTGGATCAAGCTCTGGCAAGGATTTCGGATCACTGCGTTCCGCTCCCGGCTGTGGCCATGCCGCTCGACGTAAGCTTTGGCTTTGGGCGCGTCCTGCGCGAAACAGTCCTCGCCCCGACGGATTTGCCGGACTGCGACCGTTCCACGCGAGACGGCTACGCCATTTTGGAAAACGATTCTTCCGCAAGCTTTCAAATCGTTGATGCCATTCATGCCGCCGATTGGAAACCGCGGCAATTGGAACCCGGCCAAACCGTTCGCGTTGCCACTGGGGCATCACTCCCATGCGCCAACCTGCGGGTCATCATGCAGGAAAATGTCGAGCGCAACGGGGAACAAATTCGGGTTCTGAAACGTGAAACGGACTTCAATATTCGCAGGCGTGGCGAAGAAATAAAAGCCGGCGCACCACTCGTTCAGGCCGGCGAATATCTGAACGCCGGCAAACTCGCCTTGCTTGCGTCAGCGGGCTGTGTCCGGCCTGTGGTCAGCCCCCGGTTGCACGTCTTTCATTTCACGACCGGCGACGAAATTGTCCCTCCCTATCAGACGCCAAAACCCGGCCAGATTCGTGACAGCAACTCGTTCCTGATTCGCGGTCTGCTCCGACATTTTCGGTGCGTTTTGTTTCAGGACCATTTGCGGGAAGATTTTAAATTAGCGACAACGCAAATTTCCAACCGAAGAGAAGAACTGGAAAGAGCCGACGTGGTGTTGTTCTCTGGCGGCGCAAGCGTTGGCGACAAAGACTTCACCCGGCCTTTGCTTGTGTCATTGGGTTTTGAAATCGTATTTTCGAACGTGCCGATTCGACCAGGCCGTCCGACTATTTTTGGAGTGAATGGCCGGCAAATTGCCTTTGGATTACCGGGAAATCCGCTGGCCCACTTCGTTTGTTTTTATTTATTTGTGGCGCCGGCGCTGGCACTATTGTCCGGCGGCAGGACGCCAGGGTTTTTGCGCGGCACGCTGGCGGCGCGTTTGGATGATGCCGCAAACCCGCGCGAAACGCTTTGGCCGGCGCGGCTGGAGTTGGCAGGCGGCCAGGCGCGCTTGCGCCCGCTTGCGTGGTCCAGTTCCGGTGATGTCACCTGCCTGACGGAAGCAAATGCTTTGCTTCGCGTCCCGCCGAATTGCAACGAAATGGAACCAGGCGCGGGGATCGAATTTTTGCCGGCCAACGGGCTATGAATCATGAAAGAAAAATTTTCGCATTTAGATGAGCACGGCGGGGCACGGATGGTCAATGTCGGACGCAAGCCGGCCTTGCGACGCACGGCCGTCGCGGAAGGGCGTCTCATTTGCCAACCTTCTACCATTCAAGCGCTCAAGAAACATGCCCTCCCGAAAGGCGATGTTCTGACCGTCGCGCAGATTGCCGGCATTCAGGCCGCCAAAAAAACGGCCGAACTGATTCCCCTTTGCCATACACTCCCGCTCAGCCACGTCGAAGTGAGCTTTAATATTCGTGCCGGAGCCGTTGAAATCCTGTGTTCGGCGGAGACAGTTTCACAAACCGGAGTTGAAATGGAAGCCCTGGCCGGCGTCACCGTCGCGGCCCTGGCGCTCTATGACATGTGCAAGGCCGTGGACAAGGAAATGCGCATTGACGGCATTCGCGTCGTCGAAAAAACCAAAGGATGAAAATCGGCCGCATTACTATCAGCGACCGTGCCAGCGCGGGCATTTACGAAGACCGGAGCGGCCCGGAAATTGAAAAGGCATTGTGTGACTTTTTAGGCAGCGCGGTCAAATTTCAATCGGCCATTGTGCCGGACGAAGTCCCGTTGATTACCGCGGCGCTCAGGAAATTCGCGGATGAAATGAAGTGTGACCTGGTGGTGACAACGGGCGGCACGGGAATTGCCTCACGCGACGTGACACCGGAAGCCACGCGGCCTGTTCTCGAAAAGGAATTGCCCGGCTTCGGCGAAGCAATGCGAATGCAATCGCTGGCAAAAGTGAAAACGGCCATTTTATCCCGCGCCCTGGCAGGCACGCGCGGCCGGACACTGATCATCAACCTGCCCGGCAAACCAACCGCCGTGCGCGAATGCCTGGAAATCCTCGCCCCGGCCATCCGTGAAGGCGTTGCGCACTTGCGCGGCGACGATCCACATGACAGAATATAAATGACATTATTGTGGACGCTCACGGACGAAATATTGATTACCTGCGCATCTCGATCACCGACCGGTGCAACGAGCGGTGTCTTTATTGCATGCCGGAAGGCTACAAAGGCTGGGAAACCACGCGCGACCATCTCACAGCGGAGGAAATCATTCGCGTGGTCCGCATTGCGGCAGGAATCGGATTTCGCAAGTTCCGACTCACCGGCGGCGAGCCGCTGGTCCGCCGCGATATCCTGGACGTCGTCCAGGGAATGAAACAAGTCCCCGGCGTCGAGGACGTCGGTCTCTCGACGAATGGGACAAAACTCGGTCCGCTGGCCGGGCCGCTTCGCGCGGCGGGTGTTCGCAGCGTGAATGTAAGCCTCGACGCGCTCGACCCGGGGATTTATCGCCGGGTGACCGGCGGTGATTTGGATTTGGTCCTGGCCGGCATCCGCGCCGCCTCGACGTCCGGCTTTGAACGCATCAAATTGAATTGCGTCCTGATGCGCGGCGTCAACGAAAACGAAATTTGGCCGCTCGTCCTCTTTGCGGCTGAGCATGGATTTCCTTTGCGGTTCATCGAACTCATGCCGTTGACCCGCACGGAAGTATTGACTGAGGAGAATTTCTTTCCCATCGGCGATGCCATGCGGCTTTTGTCCGGGCGCGACGAATTGGTTCCGCAACCGGGCGCGCGCATTGGCCACGGTCCGGCCGCGTATTACCTGCTGCGGCACACTGGCGCCCTTGTCGGTTTTATCGGCGCGCTGACGAATCTCCATTTTTGCGATCAGTGCAATAAAATGCGCCTGACTTCGGACGGTAAAATTCGTCCCTGCCTGGGCAACCACGGCGAACTCGATTTACGCGCCGTATTGCGCGAAGGCGGGAACGATGAAGCCCTGCGAGCCGTCTTCCTCGAAGCCCTTCGCATCAAACCGCTGGAACACGAGTTCCGGAATCAATATCAGCCCCAGCGGCCAATGACGGCGATTGGCGGATGATGGCTGGCCGGGCGCCGTAGCGCAGTTTTCCAAACCTGCCGACTTGAGCGGTTTGGGAAACCGCGAAAGGGATTGCCGGAGCGAAGCGAAGGCAAGGCAAGGCAAGGCCCGAAGGGCCGAGCGAGCGGGAGCGAGCGAGCCAATCGCCGATTTCCAAATTGGCCAGCCGTCCGACGTTGTACTATGCCGCGCGCCCAGACAGTCATTCAATCTGCGGCGTGCCGGGGAATTCCAAAACTACAGTCGAAGAGATTTTATCAGGCGCGGTCCTGGGAAGAGTCAGGTTCAGACCATCGGAATCACTGGCGAATTGCAATTGTTTCCGTTCACCAAAAAGACTGGGTTTCAACAGATATGCTTTGGCGACCTGGTTTTTCAGATTCGGCACGGACAATTTGCCATCGGCGGGCCAATCCCACACGTGCAGGTACAAGATCGTTTTGTCCGGCAGGACTTTTTCCGTGCAGCGGCCCCAGTCAAAGGGATGTCCAAACGGGCTGGCGGTGGTCCCATAGATGGAGTCGCCATTGACCTTCATCCACTCTCCAATTTCCTGCAACCGCTCGACTTCCGGCTGCGGAATTTCGCCGGCGCTTGTCGGGCCGACGTTCAGCAAATAATTGCCGCCTTTGCTGGCGATGTCCACGAGGTTGTGAATGAGCGTCTCGGCGCTTTTGAATTTTGTGTCCGAGGATTTGTAGCCCCATGTGCCGTTAATGGTCATGCAGGTTTCCCAGTCGCCCGAAAGACCGTTGGCCGGAATTTTCTGCTCGGGTGTCTGGTAATCACCGGTGAGATGATGTTCATCCAGGCGATTGTTGGTGATGATGCCGGGTTTGAGCTTCAATAGCGGCAACAGCTTTTCAACACGGTCGGGCGTCATGCCAACCGGCGTGTCCCACCACAGGACCGCCGGCGTATCCGGTCCGTAATTGCTCAGCAACTCCCTTACTTGCGGCACGGCTACTTTATCTTCGTACTCGTCAAAGCTGCCCGTCTGCGCGGGGTCCCAGTGATGTTGTTTGTCCACGTCCGCTTCGGGATGTTTGCTCGCGGCCGCGCCGCCGGGATGATGCCAGTCCTGTGCCTCGGAGTAATAGAACCCGAGCCGGATGTTTTGTTTTCGGCAGGCATCCGCCAGTTCCGCGAGCGGATCATGATGCCAGGGTGTGGCGTCGTAAATGTTGTAACCGTCCACGTGGGTATGGAACATCGCAAAGCCGTCGTGATGTTTGGCCGTTATGACGATGTATTTCATGCCGGCATCTTTGGCAATCCTGACCCATTCATCGGCGTTAAAATTTGTCGGATCAAATTGCTTCGCGTAGGACGCATATTCGGCGACCGGAATGTCGGCCCAGCGCATGATCCATTCGGCTGCATGCGGCACCGTTTGGCCGTGGTAAGTGCCAGCCGGGACCGAGTACACACCCCAATGAATGAACATCCCGAATTTCGCCTCACGCCACCATTGCATGCGCTCGTCGTGCGTGGGGCCGTAGTCCTGTTTCCACATCTCGAGCGCCGGATCATCGGTGTCCGCTGCGTGGGAATTTGCCCCGGGAAGCCATACAGCCGCGGCCAGGGCGGCGCTGGTGGTCATCCAAATGGGAAGTAATGGTACGATGCGTTTTTTCATAACAATGGTGCTGTTTCCAGTGAAGTTGACGTGGCCGGGACTGTCAAGGTTTCCAAACCTGAACGTTTGTTCTATGGCTTGCTTCCATTTTTTCCTCGACGGCCATCGCACCGGCCTATGACAATAGTTTTCAACGCCCTATGAGACCGTCCGGCATTTTGAGGCAATTGATTCAGCTTTCTCACGAACTGGGTCACGAAGACCGGCAACTGGCCATTCTCGGCGAGGGCAATGTCAGCGCCGATTTGGACGGCAGCGCATTTTACGTCAAGGCCTCGGGCAGCCAGTTGGCGACGATTGATGCCGGCGGGTTTACCCGCGTGCGGATGGGGCCGATTTTCGACGCCCTGGAATCTCCGGACAAAACGGACGAGGAAGTCCGCAAGATTCTCGAAAAATCGCGCGCCGATAAAAGCGCGCGGCTCCCTTCGGTCGAAACGTTCCTGCATGCCGTTTGTCTGCGCGAGGGCGGCGCGAAATGGGTCGGGCATACTCATCCGGTTTCAGTCCTGAATATCCTTTGCAGCACCCTGGGCGCCGAACCCTTTCGACATCACATTTTTCCGGACGCGATTGTTGTTTGCGGCCGGCACATGGCAGTGGTTCCGTATGTGGACCCCGGCATTCGGCTGGCTGTTGCGTTGCGCGAATCTCTTCGTCAGTTCATTTCTGAACATAGCGTTCCGCCCAAGGTCATTCTGATGCTCAATCATGGTCCGGTCGTTTTGGGGCAAAGTCCGCGGGATGTTCTGAACTCGATGCTGATGCTGGATAAATGGGCGAGGATTCTCGTTGGCAATTACATGGTCAGCGGCCCGCGATTTTTGGATGAAACGTTGTCCGACCGCATCGAAAACCGGCCGGACGAACATTACCGCCGCCGCGTCATCGACAATTTGAAATAGCGTTAAACTATGGAAAATCCCTTGTTCAAAAAACTGCCAAAAATTGGAATCCGTCCCGCCATTGACGGGCGGCTCGGAGGCGTTCGCGAATCACTCGAGGCGCAGACGATGAGCCAGGCCAAATCCGTGGCCGCATTGATTTCAAAAGAGTTGTACTATCCCAACGGCAAACCGGTTGAATGCGTCATCGCCGACAGTTGCATCGGCGGCGTCGCCGAAGCGGCTGCCTGTGCCGAAAAATTTTCCCGCGAAGGCGTCGGCGTTTCACTGACGATCACGCCGTGCTGGTGTTATGGCAGTGAAACCATGGATATGGACCCGAGGATCCCCAAAGCCGTTTGGGGGTTCAACGGCACCGAACGGCCCGGCGCAGTTTACCTTGCCGCCGTGCTGGCCGGTCACGCGCAAAAGGGTTTGCCTGCATTCGGCATTTACGGGCGCGACGTGCAGGACAGTAGCGATAAAACTATTCCTGACGACGTCCGCGAAAAGATCCTGCGTTTTTGCCGGGCCGGTCTGTCCGTGGCCGTCATGCGCGGCAAATCTTATCTGGCCATGGGCGGCGTTTCGATGGGCATCGCCGGTTCCATTGTCAGTCCTGAATTTTTCGAAAGTTACCTGGGCATGAGGGTCGAATCGGTGGACATGAGCGAGTTTGTGCGCCGCATGGAACGCAAAATTTTTGACCCGAAGGAATTTGGAAAGGCTTTTGAGTGGGTAAAGACGAATTGTAAAGAGGGTAAGGATTACAATTCGCCCAAAACTACGCGCCCGCGCGCGCAGTTGGATCGCGAATGGGAAATTTCCGTTAAGATGGCCCTCATCGCGCGCGACCTGATGATTGGCAATCCACGCCTCGCCAAACGCGGATTTGGCGAGGAATCGCTCGGGCACAACGCCATCGCGTCCGGTTTCCAGGGCCAGCGCCAGTGGACGGACCATCTTCCCAACGGCGACTTCATGGAAGCCATTCTGAATACGTCGTTCGATTGGAATGGCGCGCGCGCGCCCTTCATCGTCGCCACGGAAAACGATTCGCTCAACGGCGCGTGCATGTTGTTCGGCTATTTGCTCACAAACACCGCGCAGGTTTTCGCCGACGTGCGGACGTATTGGAGCGCCGCCGCTGTGAAACGTGTCACCGGCCATAAATTGGCCGGAGCAGCCGCCGACGGCTTTTTGCACCTCATCAACTCGGGCCCCGCCGCTCTGGACGGCGCGGGCGAACAGACAGTTGGCGGCAAGCCGGCGATGAAACCGTTTTGGAACATCACCGAAGCTGAAATCAAAAAATGTCTCGACGCGACAACGTGGCATCCGTCTATAACGGAGTATTTTCCAGGCGGCGGTTGGTCCACGCGGTTCCGGACGCGCGGCGGAATGCCTGTCACCGCATGCCGGTTAAACCTCGTCAAGGGCTTCGGACCGGCGCTCCAAATTGCCGAAGGCGAAACCATCGAACTGCCTGACAAAGTCCATGCCATCCTCGACGAACGCACCAACCCAACCTGGCCCACGACGTGGTTTGTGCCGCGGACCACGGGACATGGAGCGTTTAGTGACGTCTATACCGTGATGAACAACTGGGGCGCGAATCATTGTTCCATGAGCTATGGCCATATCGGCGCGGAACTCATCAGCCTGGCCGCCATGCTGCGAATTCCGGTTTATATGCACAATGTTCCCGACGAAAATATATTTCGCCCGAACGCCTGGAATGCCTTCGGTACCGCCGACCGCGAGGGCGCCGATTTTCGCGCCTGCGCCAATTTCGGGCCGCTTTACGGGCGCTGATTTATGAACCCGCACGTCGTAGCGCAGGTTTCCAAACCTGCTGTATCGCGGGTTTCCAAACCCGCTGACCGTACGGCGTCATGCGCCCGTACAACCTGGGGACGAACGCGGTACGTCCGCCGCGCCAGCCGAAGGGGGCGACAAATTGCGACTTTTCTGAACTCCGACGTCGTACTACGCCGTGCGACCAGCAGGTTTGGAAACCTGCGATACAGCAGACTTGGAAGTCTGCGCTACGGTTCACGGACCGGTGTGCTCCCATTCCTGGATGTCGAACCATTCCATGCGTTAACAAACCGAACCCGCCATGATAACCCCCTCCATCGAAACAAAGCCCAACGCCGCGCCGGCTAAACTGTTTTCCACCGCGGACGGAAAAAATTACGCCCTCGTGTTTTTGTTGATGTGCTCGTTGTTTCTGCTTTGGGGATTTTGCAGCGGCTTGCTCGATAATCTGAATAAGAACTTCCAGAACACACTGCAATTGTCGAAGTTTCAGTCAGGCTTTGTTCAGAACGCATTTTATATGGGCTATTTTTTCATGGCGCTTCCCGCCGGGCTGGTCGCGCGGCGATTTGGTTACAAGGGAGGCATCATCGTTGGGTTGACCCTGGCTGCCGCGGGCGCGTTTTGGTTTATCCCGGCAGTGGGAATCAACGCTTATTGGGCATTTCTCCTGGGCCTCTTTGTTTTGGCTAGCGGGCTTGCCTGCCTGGAGACCATCGCCAATCCCTACACGACCGTCCTTGGACCGCCCGAGAGTGGCGCCACTCGCATTAACATGGCGCAAACGTGCAACGGCCTGGGCTGGATTTTGGGCATGTTCATCGGCGGACATGTTATTTTGTCGGCGACGACAGTGGTAAACACCAGTAACGAAAAGCTGTACATTCCTTACCTCGGCATCGGCGTGGTTGTTGCCGTTCTTCTGTTCATATTTGTTTTCGCAAAAGTCCCTGACCTGCGCGCGGCTGAAGAGTTCAAGGCAGAGGCACAGGGCAAAGCCGTGAAGCCGCTCTTTGCTCGTTCGCATTTTACCTTTGGTGTTGTCGCGCAGTTTCTTTACGTAGCCGCGCAAACGGGCATATTCAGCTTTTTTATCAATTATGCCGTCGCCAATATCAATAATTTAAGCGATCAATCAGCCAGCAACCTGCAGTCCGTGGCCTTTGCGCTGTTTGCCGGCGGACGGTTGATTGGCAGCGCCGTCGTCGGTTTGACCAAACCTCACAAGGCGCTGGCAATCTACGCTGCGGTCAATACCGTGATGGTTCTCCTGGCGATGGCAGGCGGCGGTTGGCCCGGCGTCATTGCCGTCATGGCGAGCTTCTTTTTCATGTCCATCATGTTCCCGACTATTTTTGCGCTGAGCATTCGCGGCCTGGGCGAGCACACCAAATTTGGCTCCTCATTGCTGGTTATGTCCATTGTCGGAGGCGCAATTATGACTCCAATCATGGGCAAAATTGCGGATATCGGCGGTATGCGCATTGGCTTTGTGATTCCGTTGATTTGCTTTGTCGTGATTGCCGTTTATGGGGCCGTTTGGCAGAAATTGGAAAGCAAGGACAGCGAGGCGGTGGCTTAAACCGTGTTTAACTTGTCGCGGGGCGACGACGGAAATTAGCCAGACACGGAGTGTCTGGTCGAGGCCAAATGGACGATTTGTCTTTAGATCACTTGGGCTCTAGATTCTGTGACCCGTCAGGGTTGTAAAAATAATCCAACGAAGTGAACAGCGGCGTCTTGGCCGCTATGTATATTCCCATTCTTAGATAGCCGCCGGGAATCTTCACGAAATAGGATTTGGTTACGGTATCTGACCAGCCCGGCTGGTCTTTGTCCATGTCGATCTCGATGGACTCTTGATAACCTGAATCAGGCGCAACAAAATCAAATCGGTTGGTGAATTCAACCAATCCGCCATCCGGCACAGTCAAACGCACAGACCAATCATAAGGAGTGCGGCTATAATTTGGGGGAGTGTTACCCGAAGCTTCAATTTGAAGTGTTCCGACTACCCACCTGTTGTCCCGTCCGCCGTAAAATTTAACCGTCGCGCTGCCACGATTCACTGGAACATCGGCGCCGCCAATCCGATGGACCAGCGGAACCGGATGACCCTTCCTGTGCATTCGAAAAATTTCCGCCTTTTCCTCGGTGTCTGAAAAATATCCCTTCCGCGGCAGGCCCCGCTTATCGAAACCCGTCGAGTTGTCAGGATATGGGTAATAGTTTGAATGCGATAGCTCAACCATCAGGTTGATTCCTTGTACGCCGTCTACCTTGAAAATTCCGCGCCCGTCGGTCGTAACCGTTCCCCTATTGTACACGTCTTCAAGCGATGCGTTCAGAGAATATGCTGTATAGGAAACCGTCACCCCGCTTATAGGCCAGTTGCTTTCATCAATCACCTTTCCAAAATAGGTTATGGGAGACTGCGCCATAGCAACATTGGCTTGTACGGCCTTTCGATATTCGTCCCACCTGTGATCACTGTTGACGTTCGTCATCTGCGAAGGCGAGCCGGCGACGGGTCCGGTCCTGTTATTATTTGTAATACCTTGCACTGCCGTCGCAGGGTTGGAAGATATGTTTGTCGAAGCGCTTGAAGCCGTCACCGATGCTTGCTGGCGCCGCCGTTGCGCCAAAACAAGAACCCACACAACCAGGCCAGCGACAGCAAGTATTGAGATTGTTGATCTCATAATTGGGCAGATATCGGTGTCCGGAGGACAACGCGTACCGCAAAGCTAATTGCGATTTGGAATTGCCTGCTCACTGCCGCTCTAAATTCCTTGAGCCATCGGGATTGTAATCATATTGCACTGAAAAGAAGAGGGGGCTTCTTGCTGCGATATAGACGTTCAAACGTGCGTAACCCGACGGCAATTCGACAAAATAGCTTTTTGTGATTATATCTGTCCAGTCGGACGCGTCCTTCGGGAAAGAAAATTCAACAGATGGCTGATAACCACTGTCCGGCGCAATGAAATCAAACTGATTAGTGTATTCAACAAACCCACCTCCTATCGCGCTGAATTTGACGTTCCAATCGAACGGCTCTCGGCTATATTGTGATGGTGGAGTTCCAGTAGCTTCAATATCGAGTTCGCCTATTTTTTGCATTCCGTCAGCTCCGCGCAAGAAAAGTACGCTCTGCTTTCCGTCCAATGGCACATAGGCGCCTCCGGTACGATGAACCAGCGCCACGGGATGCCCTTTGTGATACATGCGAAATATTCGAGCATTTGCCTCGCTATTTTCCACGATTCCATCCCTCGGAGGGCTGCGGACGTCAAAACCGGTCGAGTTATCGGGGTACGGATAATAATCAGGGTGCGATAGTTGAAACATCAACCCTATACCGTAAAGTCCATCGATTTTGAAAAATCCACGTTGATCCGTCGTAACTGCGCCTTCATTATAGGCCTCTTTGGTCAGCGATTCGTCCGCTGCGTTGCCGTAATATGAGACTCGAACACCGGCAATCGGTTGATTGCTCTCATCAACGACCTTTCCATAATAAAGCAATGGAGTGCGCCACAGTCGAAGCTCTTGTTTCATGTCCTCGATTCGGCCAACTTGCGCTTGATTGTTGGTTGTACGTTGCACCGTAGAAGCGGCCGCCGACTGGGTTTGATCATGTTGCTTTTTGTCGCTAACTGATGCTGACCCGTTAGTTTTGACGGCCTCGGGACGTTCCTGAGGCGCCGGATGCATTTGCGGAAAAGGCAACCAAATCCATACGCCTATTGCGCAGAGAAGCAAAATCGATATATAAATTCGTCTTTTCACTCACCTGCAACCTTAAGCCCATCCCACGCAAACCAGACGTCCGGAGGCAATTCTGCCTGCGCTTTGTCATGGTCATAGTCATGGGTTAGGTGCGTAAAAAACGTCTTTGTCGCGCCGATGCGCCGGGCCGTTGTGAGTGCTTCATCCAGGTTCATGTGCGTTGGATGCGGTTTTGGGCGCAGCGCGTCCAGCACGGCGACTTCGACTCCGCGCACTTTTTCGAGCGCGTCGGCGGGCACTTCTTTGCAATCGCTCATATAAGCCAGCCGTTTTTTGCCGTCCTGCACAAACAAATAGCCGTTGGTGATGATCGAACCGTGCGGCAGAGCCAGCGGAATGATTTCCAAATCGCCGAGCATGAACGGACCGTCAACGATGCGCGGTTCCGGTTGAAAATAGCCTTTGGAAATCGGACGGCCGTCGAAGGCGTAAATGAAAACGCGTTTGACGTTTTCCATGGTTTCGGCGTTGGCGTACACGGGAAGCGGGCCCTGGCGCAAATCGCAAAAGCGGCGGCAATCATCCAGGCCCATGATATGGTCGGCATGCGCATGGGTGAGAATGACCGCATCAAGCCATGAAATTTTCTCGCGGAGACACTGAATGCGAAACTCGGGAGTCGTGTCCACGGCCAATTTGACTTTATCAGTCGCGACGTAAATGGCCGGGCGTGTGCGCCAATTTTTTGGATTGGCGAGAAACTCCGGCGGATATTCCTTGCCGATCACCGGTACGCCCTGGGATGTGCCGCTGCCCAAAAATGTAAATTCAAACGCCATGCGATTTTCAAATTAGCAGAAGGGAAACGATCCGCGAACCAAAATGACATGCGGGGTGTCATTCGTTGAAGCGTTGAAGGGTTGAAGCGTTGAAGCGGGTTTGGACTCGGCCCTTGGTCGGAGAAATGGGCGGCAGCCGACAATGTTTGAGGTCAGGCCCATTGGCGCTTGTTGATCATTTTCAATCCGCTTCAACGCTTTAACGACGGCGCAAGCAACTTTTTCTTTCTTTTTCCCAAAAGTGGGGCACAGTAAAGCCATTAAACTGGCAACCACGTTGAAATTCTGGGGCGCGCGCGGCTCGATTCCCACTCCCGGGCCGGGCACGGTGCGTTATGGCGGCAATACCTCCTGTGTGGAAGTTCGGAGCGGTGGGGAAATCATCATTTTGGATGCCGGCACCGGCCTGCGCGGTCTCGGCAACGCCCTGGCGGCCGAATTTAAAAAACGCCCGCTCCACCTGACGATGCTCATCACCCATACCCATTGGGACCACATTCAGGGACTGCCATTTTTCGGGCCTATTTACAATCCCCGCTGCCGTTTGCGGCTCGTGTGCAGCGAAGGCGCGCGCACCGGTCTCATTAACGCGCTGACCGGCCAGATGGAAAGCACGTACTTTCCGGTGCCGTTTTCCGAACTGCCGAGCAACATCGAAATCGAGGAACTCAAAAATTTCAGTTTCACGGTCGGACCGCTGAGCATCAGGACCCTTCGGGCCCACCATCCCGGCAATTGTGTCGGCTATCGCCTGCTCGCGCCGGACTGCCTGATTACTTTCTTTCCCGACGCCGAACCGCGCGCCGGCAAGGACATGGAATTGATTGATTTCGTGCGCGACTCGGACGCCCTGATTCTGGATTCCCAATACACCGCCCCTGAATACAAACAGCATATCGGATGGGGACACGGCTGCGTGGACGACTCGGTATCGCTGGCGATTGCGGCCAATGTAAAAAATCTTTTTCTCTTCCATCACGACCCCGACCGCACCGACAAACAATTGGACGAACTTTTAAAACACGCGCGCCACCTCGCCTCCGCCCGAAAATCGAAGCTGAAAATCAATGCGGCGCGCGAAGGGATGAGCATCGAATTGCCCTCCGCCTGATGGTTTTTAGCGGGTTGGCAGGTCGTTACGCCGCCAGCCGCAGCCATGTAAAATGCAACGCTGCCAGTGCAAAATGCGATAAAACGAGGGTTGTCCATCTGAAAATGCCAGCAAATGTGCGGCACTTCGTTTGCTTAACAGGTAAGTTCAAAATTCTACCGCGGTTGAAGTGTGACGAAAAAACAGGCAAAACCAAATTATCTGACATTGTTGCAGCAGGCGATTGAGGAACGGCATAAATGCAGTGCTGTTCATCGTGAAAGCGTGCACGTGCATGAAACAATGGACGACAAAACTATTTGGGCCGGCGAAGTTGAAGTATTTGAACTGGATGGACATGCCGAAGCGGCAACGTGTTACGCCTGGTCGCATCGCGAAAGAGGCGCCAACGGCAGTGTCCTGAACAGCGAGACGATGCGGCTGATTACCGTCCTCGGAAAGCGGCCAGTGGATTCGCCGCAAATGGCAGTTCGCGCGGCCATCTTCTACGACGTGCAACCGCCGCACACGGGTCCATCACTTGGAAATGCGGGTGCTTAACCGTCCCGCATTGCGCATGGCTATCTTCCATTTTCCATCCCCCATCCTCGCCCTGCGTTCGCACCTAAGCAGCCGGCACACTGGCAGGCCGAAACTCTCTGTCCAGAATACACCGGCTACTTACGGTCCGCCTAGCCGCGCGCGAATTTGTTGAAGCTGTTTTCTTAATTCCGCTGGGACCCGGCCATCCAGTTTGGCATGAGCGGCCTCAATTTCGTCCAGCCCGCGCTTCCAGCCTTCGGTGTCCACCGCGAGCAATTCCTCCATATTTTCCGTCGGCAAATTCAAGCCGGACAGGTCAAGCGCGCCCGGCGCGGGCAGGTTCCCAATCGCCGTTTCACGAGCTTTTCCAGAGCCGTCCACCCGTTCACAAATCCACTTAAGGACGCGGGAATTTTCGCCGTAGCCCGGCCATAAAAACTTTCCGTCGCCCCCTTTGCGAAACCAGTTCACGAAAAAAACTTTTGGCAGTTTCGCGCGGTCCGTGCGCTGTGCAAACGAAAGCCAATGCGCGAAATAGTCGCCCATGTGATAGCCGCAAAACGGCAGCATCGCAAATGGGTCCCGGCGCACAATGCCCACATTGCCGGAAGCGGCGGCCGTGGTTTCCGAGCCGCAGGATGAGCCCAGAAAGACGCCGTGTTCCCAATCAAATGCCTCGTTCACCAGAGGAATCGTGTGGGGACGGCGGCCGCCAAATAAAATTGCCGAGAGAGGCACGCCTTCGGGATTTTGCCAGTCCGGATCAATGACAGGGCATTGTGACACAGGCGCGGTAAAGCGCGAATTGGGGTGCGCGCCCTTTTTTACGCTTTTGGGTGTCCATTCATTTCCCTCCCAGTCAATGCCCACTTCGGGCGCAGGGTCCATTCCTTCCCACCACACGTCTCCGTCAGGCGTAAGCAGGACATTGGTAAAGATCGTATTCTTCGCGCAGGTTTTGAGGGCATTAGGATTCGATTTTTCGGAGGTGCCCGGAGCGACGCCAAAAAATCCAGTTTCCGGATTCATGGCGTAAAGTCGCCCGTCTTTGCCAATGCGAATCCACGCAATATCGTCGCCGAGCGTGGTGAGACGCCAGCCGGGCAGCGTGGGCGACATCATCGCAAGATTTGTCTTGCCGCACGCGCTCGGGAATGCGGCGGAGATATAATATTTTTTGCCAGCCGGTGACGTGAGGCACAGGATCAACATGTGCTCGGCCATCCAGCCTTCGTGCCGGGCAATGACCGAGGCGATGCGCAACGCCAGGCACTTCTTGCCCAGAAGCGCGTTGCCGCCGTAACCGGAACCATAAGACCAAATGGACGGTTCGTCCGGGAAATGAACGATGTATTTGTTGTTTGGATCGGGTTCGCAGGGCCAGGGCGTATCCGCACCCCCGGGCGCAAGCGGCGCGCCGACCGAATGCATGCACGGCACGAACTCGCCGTCGTCGCCCATTTTGTCCAGCACCGCCTTTCCCATGCGTGTCATGATGCGCATGCTCGTCACAACATAAGGAGAATCGGTCAATTGTATGCCAATCTTGCAGATGGGCGAGTCAAGCGGTCCCATGGCAAAAGGAATGACATAAAGCGTCCGGCCTCTCATGCAGCCTCTGAATTTGTTCAGCAACTGCGCCTTCATTTCGACGGGATCAGCCCAATGATTGGTAGGGCCGGCGTCGTCTTTGGACCGGGCACAAATAAATGTCCGGTCCTCCAAACGCGCGACGTCGCTGGGATGCGAGCGTGCCAGGAATGAATTGGGCCGCAGTTGCGCGTTGAGCCGGATGAATGTGCCGGTACGAACCATTAAATCGCAAAGCCCCTGGTATTCGGCCTCCGAACCATCACACCAATGGATAGTGTCCGGCTGGCATAGCGCGGACATTTCCGCAACCCAGGAACGGATTTTAGTATTGGAGGTTAGCCCCTCGTTGATTTCGGTGTTCATGGATGACGTCCGACTCAAGGTTTGTGTTGCCTCAGCCAATAGTCTCTGAAGCTGCGCAACCGTCCGAGCGATTCCCTATCCTTGGCGCGGTTCGCGGCCGCCTTGCTGGCGATGATGTCGTCGGGATGGCAAACGGGGAATTCGTCCACTATAACACGCCGTCGCCAGGCGTCAGCGAACCTCTCAATGCCGTCGGGGGCAAAAACCAGGTCCAGGTCGAAGGGACCGTTTTTCAATTGGACGAAATCTTTGCCGCGTTCAATTTCGGCCGACTGGGCATCTGTGAGTTGGAATCCCAATTCCCGCAGCGCCGCCGCGAGAGCGCGTCCATTTTCCGGCGTGCGATCGGGAAAAATATCGGCGTCCTGGGTGGTGTCGGGAAAGCCCAGGATGATTGCTCCGGATTTGCCGATGAAAAGATAGCGCACCCCGTGGCGGGCAAAAGAGTCGCGGATTTCCTGGGCCTGGCGGTATTCAAACGCGCCCATAGCCGAGCCAGTCGGGAAGGTTTTCCTCACACCACCGGCGGTATTCTTCCATGCTCTCAAACGAGCGGTAGCGGGCGTCATCAAGCACCGGCTTGTAGGTATGGACAAAGGCGTAACGAAAACGTTGCGCCAAAGGCCGCCGCGCCGCTGCCTCGAACTCGGCCAGCAAATCTTGCGGTACTTCACCCATCGCTCTCATGCGCCAAACTTACGGAACGAAGCCCGGTCTGGCAAGTCCAGCTTCTGCGCGTGGTTATTCCATTATGGCCGACGGGACATTTATGCGCCCGCTAGTTCCAATAATTTGTTGGTTGTAGCCCAATTTCGCGTTGTCGCGCGACAAGAGAATTTCTTTTCGATGGCCGTATTCGTCAGCTTTGTATTGCCATAACCGTTCGGACAATAGAGATATACTGCCCGTCCAACGATATGAACCTGCTCGGCACCCACGGCAAACGGTTTCAGCAATTCAAGCGCATTGCGAGGAGGATCGTCTGAAAGAAAAGTCACGTGCAATTTGCTTTGGTCAATGGCCGCGTCTTTCGCAAGCGGATTTCGTTTTACGATGTCCGCAAGTTCTTTGGACGATTTCGTCAACACCGGCACGTCAAAGCCAAATTCGGTCAGGATGTGTTTCTCAATTTTGGCAGCCAGGACGGCAGGAGGTTCGCTCGTTTCAAAAAGGACGTTTCCACTCTGGACGTACGTTTTGACGCTTGCGAATCCAAGATCCTCGAAAGCCGCGCGAAGGCGCTCCATTTTGATTATCTTGTGGCCGCTGACGTTGATGCCGCGCAAGATTGCGACGTAAGTTGTCATGAACGTATTTGCTTTTATATTCGATGGCCAGGAGCGAATGCAAGTTCACAACCCGACTTCGGTTATCCCGAAGGGATAAATGGAAATAGCCCGGCGTTTCAACGCCGGGTAGGAACGAGGAAGGATACGAGTCCCGCAGGGACGGCTGAACGGAGCGTGTGGAATATGAATGATCTGGCGGGAGCCGATCAGTCGTCCCGTTCGGGACTTATGCAATTCCGAATTTTGCCCGGCATTAAAATGCCGGGCTATTTCCAATTGTCCCTTCGGGACACGAAATGCGCCCCTGAATCCGTTCTAACGCTCTGAATTGTTACGGTGCCGGTGTGAGGTTGCCGGTAGAGCCTAGCGTACCCTCCGCCTGTTTCTTTCCCGCCCGGTCAAACACTACAACGTGGACATTTTTATAAATGTCATTGCCGGCGTAATTGCCCTCGGTTGTCCAACTCAATTGTCCGCTGGCGTCATTCCACTTGAACATGGTGGCGAGCATTTGTCCGTTCAAATAATTGGTTGTCGTACCATCGTCTTCAACAAGCGTAAACGTCGCGTCTTTGCCCGGATAAATCTCCAGTTCCAGCGGACCACCGGGCATTTGGCTGGTGTGCTCAATGACCGGTCCCAACGGCAGAATGGTTCCAGCCCGGACATAGATGGGAATTTCATCCAATGCGGCTGTGACATGCATAGTTCGCCCGCCATTCACTGGGGTGTTGGATTCAAAGGGATACCATCGGCCGTGCGGAAGATAAACATCGCGCGCACCGCCGGGCTGCAAAACCGGCGCAGCCAGAAGCGACGGACCCATAAGCCATTCGTCAGACATGTTGGCCACCATCGAGTCGTTCGGAAATTCCATAATCAGCGGGCGCATGAGCGGAACACCTGTCTCGGACGTTTCGTGAGCCAGGCTGTAATAATAGGGAATCAGGCGGTAACGCAAATCGAGCGCTTTGCGGATGGCGTCCAGGGCGTCCGCGCCATAAAGCCAGGGAAACCTGGGCGTATCGTGCAATTCTGAATGGGACCGGATGACTGGGAAAAAGACGCCGGCTTCCATCCAGCGCGACAACAGTTCGGGAGTGGGATTGCCGAGGAAACCTCCGATATCGCACGTTTCATATGGCAAGCCGGCCAGCGACCAATTCAACAGAGATGTCGGTGTCATTTGTAAAACAGACCAGGTGCTTTTGATATCTCCTGTCCATGCGGCCGCGCCCAGGCGTTGCAAACCGGGCGAAAAGGCACGGTTTAACGTCCATAACCGCGCGCCCGGGTGGTATCGCGCGAGCGCGTCTTTTTCGGTCAGGTTCCAATAATAGTACAGTGTGTATGCGGCTTCACCTTCGTCGTTCCACCAGCCGTCAACCCCGGCAGCCAGCAGCGGCGTCATTTGCGAGATATACCATTCGCGAAAATCCGGGTTGGCAAAGTTCACATCACGCGATTCAAATTTATCCCGGCCCGTCACCCGGGCAAGGTCCCAATGATTATGTCGTATCATCGCCAGCGTGGCGGCATTGCCCATGCGCGGTTTGCGAATACCCACAAAATGCACGCCCTGGGCCTTGTACGCGGCGATTTGCTTTGCCGGCTCGGGAAAAAGCGCGGGGTTGAAGCTGAAGTCCTTGAAATCGGGCAAGCCAGACGACGGCAGAGTGTAATCAGGCGTCCTGGTGTACCATTCAAAATCGTAAATGAAGGCGTCCACCGGCAGTTTGAATTGCTGAAATTTTGAAAGCGTATCTTCTATGTAAGCGCGATCGGCCCAGCCCCAGCGGCTTTGCAGATAACCAAACGCCCAGCGCGGCGGGACTGGGGCGCAGCCGGTCAATCGCGCATATTCTTTTGCGGCATCTTTCAAGGAGGCGGACGGCATCAGGAAAAGGCTCCCTTGTATGCCGGGAAAGGTCCATGTCACCGCGCCGCCATTTGTCGCGGCGGTCCAGTATGCAGGCCGATTGTCATCCGCCGTTACCGCGAGGACAGAGTAACCGGCATTCGACCAATAGTAAGGAAGCACGGCCACGCCATTGCCGACATGCGTTTTTACATTGGACTGTTTGAGTGAGTTTACGCCGTTGCCGCTGCCATAGACATAGATGGGTTTATGCCCGGGCCAGCCGAGGTCGAGATTGACGGAGTCGGCTCCGTCCGTTGCATTGAAATTCCCGAGGGCATGCCGTGGAATCAATATCTTGCCGTCGCCGTTTTCCAGAGTCCATTCGCCGGTCGTCGGATTCATCAACAATTCACCGCCTGCCGTTTTAATCCCAACCATACGATGCCGTTTGACTTCATGCCAGGCGGTGAAGTTGGGATTTATAGTGTCCTTAAGAAAAGTCGAAGTCGAAATTTCCGACACGCCGTCCGGGTAGGCGTCCAATCGGAATATGTTTGTGTCAATGGCGACCAACTCCACTTGAGGTTCGCCGAGGCTAATCTTCAGACCATAGGGCAATTGTTGAACATCCTCCGGCGCGCATAAGGCGGGTAGTGCCATCGCAACGGCGAATAAACAGATGCTGAGCGATTTCAGGAATTTCATTTTCAGTTTGTTTCCAATGTTACCTCCGCCGGGAGCACCGTGTTTCCCTCGATGTTTTGGGAGAAAATGCGCGAGTCAACGCTCACTTCGATTTCAAAATATCCACTGGCGGCATCGTAGTTTAAAAGTCGGGCCTGACCGGATTGCGCGGTTACCTTCGGAGCGCGGTCCGCATAGCCGTGAAGAACCACCGAAGTCTCCGGCGGTGCAAACAGGACGCCCACGGTCAGCATGCCTCTTTTGTCTTTTAGCGACCCAATGCGTTCTTTGCCGGTCGAAACGAATTTCCCCTTGTCTCCAAGAAAGGCGATCCCGCTCTTGCCATACGGCGCGACGATATAAAAGGCCGTGCCATCCGTTCCCAACGACGCTGAAACCGCATCGCCGGACTTCAGGTGCCAGCCAGTTCCCGTGAAATAGTTGTACACGCAAGTAGGACCATCAAAGCCGAGTTCGGCAGGCGTGAAGCTGAATTGCTCATCGTCTGACTTTGAGCGGTTAAATGCAAAGACATAAGCCGTTTTGAGGCCGTTGTGGTCGGTATACGCCGCGGCGATCAATGGCGCGTGTTCCTGCCGCGCATCGGCTATGTAACATTGGTCTAGCGGCAATGCCGGCACGTCAGGCTTGACGATGACACCATCGGCGCGGACCGCCTGAAAAATATTGTTCTTATTTTCCGTACCAACTTCATCCCCGATTCCGACCGGGCCGGCGGATAAAGTGGACAACAGCACGTTATTCGTTTCCGTGCTCCGATAAACATCCGCCCACGGCCAGATGCCCATCGAAACTGCAAGGCGCGACACGTAGAGGAAGCCGTTATATCGCGCCGGACAAAACCCGTCGTCGCTCACCCGAATGGTCGTGAGGTTTGGATATCGGCTGCCTTGAAGAAAATAGCAGGGATACGGCATGCAGTATTGCATGGTCATTTTCTGCGCGGCGCACGCGCTCGCCATGTCGTCGAGAAAAGTATCCGCGGTATCCACGGTGCCGCTGAAATCCGGAGAGTATTTGTAAATGCGGTCCAGCCAATCCTGTTCGTATGTGGTGACGCCGCTGCTCTTAAGGTAGCTGGCGACGTTGTTCCACCAATTCAGGTCCACGGCGGCGACTCCGGAAATTTTGTAGCCATCATGGTACGGGCTGGCGGGATCAATCCAGCGGTTATGCGTTACCAGGGGCAGGTTGACGGATTGTTGAAACGCCGCCAGGCCATTTGGAAACACCGCGGGATGCGCCTTGTATTCCAGCAAGCCGCCGTAACGGTTCCATTCTCCTTCCGGCAATTTCGGCACTTTAGTGCTGCCCATTTTTCCATCCGGCCCCATGAACGACTTGTAATACCACCAGCTATCCAACTGCAAATAGTGGATGGGAATCTGTTCCTGCCGATAGTGCGCCACCAGAGATTGAAGTGTGCCGGCGTAACCTTTGTCCAAATCGTAGTTGTAGTAATAATACGCAAAATTGTCCGTCCAATATCCCAGGTATTTCAAAACGGTGTCCGACTCGCTGTCCGGGCGTTTGAGATTTTGCAAGGCCAGCAATGATTTGCCCCACAAATCCCACGCGTGATTGATTCCCTTGTTAAACACAAGAATCGTCTGCTGTGAAAACCCGGCGGGCAGATTGCGAAGCGCGTCGTTCAATCCGCTGGCAATTGTCTGTTGGCCGTCCCCGCTCATGGCGGCGACCATGAAATGCGATGCCGGCGAAATGACCATGGCATCGTCTGCATCGTCAAACAAAAGCCATGGCGTGGAACAATCGCTGGCGGCAAATCGCGGCGGGGCGAACGTTTTCTCCTGATAACTGAAAACGTGCAAATCGTGAGGCACACCGTCAAAGGAAGGAAACGGCTTGGGCGGCGTCTCGGTTGCGCTTTCACAAGTTTCGGAAAAAATGACGGCTGGAGTTTTTTCGTAAAGCCGGATGCTTCCGTCCATGGGCGCCGTCCCGTCCGTCGATGAAAATGAGATTTCGCGGTAAGAGCCGAGGCCGTCGTTCCCGTGCGCCGTTTTCAGGTTCGACAGCGGCTGCCCGATCGATCCGCTGAATGTCCACGCCGGATGCGTTTGACGAACGCTGTAGGCGCCGTTGCCGCCATCCACACCGATCGCCAAATGGTTGCGGCCCGTGTATGACGTGTTTATGTAAAAGGTATCAGCGGCTGCGGCCTGGCGCGGCACTGTGATGCACGCAGCCAGTGCCAGTAAAGCGACGAACGTTTGTCCGGTCTTTTTTTTCAAAAAATGAGTCTCGCCGTTTAAATGGTCAATGTTGTGCGGTCCCAAACATAGTTGAATATGGGCGAAGGATTCAAGGCGTCAAAAGCGACGAATTCCAACATCGAACCTGGTAGGGCGGACGTGCCCGTCCGCCAGGCGAGCGCCCCCGGCGGTCGCGTTTCAAAACGTTCGAGGTTCGAGGTTCGATGTTTTAATTTGCCCCTAAACACGCTGCGGATTAGCCTCGGCGCATCAGATGCAATGAATGCCGTTGTCGAGACTGTCAATCTAACCCGCGACTTCGGGTCGTTGCGGGCTGTCGATGGCTTGAATCTGCGGGTCGAGGCCGGGCAATTTTACGGATTTTTGGGTCCAAACGGCGCAGGCAAATCCACCACCATCAAAATGCTCACCGGGCTGCTCGGACCAACGGGCGGTTCCATCCATATTCTGGGCCAGGACATGGCCAATCCCAAACTCGCGCTGGACGTGAAACGGCGCATTGGCGTGGTCCCGGAAAATCTCGCGCTTTTTGACAACCTCACCGCCAGCGAATATCTCACATTTATCGGGCGCATGTATCTGCTGCCCGCCGACGTCGTGCGCCGTCGGCGCGACGAATTGCTGGCCATGATGGAACTGCCCACGGATGGCAAGAAGGTGACGCTCGAATTCTCGCACGGCATGAAAAAGAAATTGTCGCTGGCCGCGGCGCTGATCGCCAATCCCGAACTGCTCTTTTTGGACGAGCCGTTTGAAGGCGTGGATGCTGTGGCCTCACGTGTGCTCCGCGATACACTCAGGCAATGCGTCAGCCGTGGCGCGACCGTTTTTCTCACGTCGCACGTTTTGGAAATCGTCGAAAAACTGTGCACGGATGTCGGCATCATTGCTGGCGGCCGGCTGGTCCATCAGGGCACAATGGAGGAATTGCGGCGCGACGGCTCTTCATTGGAAGACAAATTTCTCGCCGTGGTCGGTGAAGCGGGACATGAAAGTCAAAAACTAAGCTGGCTCGAATGAATTGGGAACAGATCAAAACCATTCTCTGGCTGCGTTGGCGGCTCATCTGCAATCAATCGCGGCGCAGTCACGGATTGGGGCTGGCGGTTTCCATTCTCATTGGCGTTGGCGCCGTCTTTTTCTCGTTAGGTTCATTCATTGGCGGTTTTTTCGGCGGGATGCTGGGACTGGGCGGCGCATCGCCAACCGCCATCTGGCTGACGTGGCTTATCTTTACTTTCGCGTTTCTTTTTTTCTGGGTGATCGGCCTGGTCACCGAACTGCAGCGTTCGGAAACCATTGATTTGCAAAAATTGATGCATCTGCCGGTTGCGCTGGGCCAGTTGTTCTTCATCAATTTTCTAGTGTCCCACTTTACCCTGAGCATCATCGTTGCCGTGCCGGCGATGCTCGGCCTGGGACTTGGACTGGCCATCGGGCGCGGCTTTGAAATGCTTCTTTTGATCCCGCTCGCCGCCAGCATGATTTTTATGATTTCGGCGTGGACCTATTGTTTCCGGGGCTGGATCGCCCAATTGATGACGAATCCGCGACGGCGTCGCACGGTCATCATGTGCCTCACCTTAGCGGTGGTTCTTCTGGGACAGGGGCCAAACTTGTATTTCAATGTTTTCGGCCGTTACCATCGTCATTCAGACCAAATGAGCCCCGGCGCGCAGACCCAGCTCATGGACCGTCTTCTGGTCGCGGAAGAATACATTCCGCCACTGTGGCTTCCGTGCGGCGCCCGCCCGCTGGCCATGGGCAACCCGGTGCCGGCTCTCCTGGGAACTCTCGGTTGTCTTGCCATTGGCGCGCTTGGCCTGCGCCGCGCTTATCGCAGCACTATCCGTTTTTATCACGGCGAAATTGGCGGCAAAGCAGCCGCAAAAATCAAAATTCCGGGCGGCAAAGCAATGGCTGCGCCCGGGACGAATCAAAATGCCGGCTTGCTTGAACTGCGCCTGCCGTATGTTCCCGAACAAGCCGCCGCGCTGGCATTGGCCACGTTTCGCTCAATGTTGCGCGCGCCGGAAGTAAAAATGGCATTGGCCGCCGTGTTCATCCTCCCCGTGATTGCCGCGGCCACGTTTGTTTTTCGCGGTCCCGCGCATATTCCCGAGGGCTTGAAAGCATTTGCGGCCACCGGCGCGGCCGTATTGCCCACGTTAATGTTAATCCAATTCCTCGCAAACCAGTTCGGTTACGATCGCGATGGGTTCCGTGCCCTGATGCTTTCCCCGGCGGACAGGCGCTTTATCCTGCTTGGCAAAAACCTGGCCTGTCTGCCCGTCGGCATTTTTCCCGGCTTTCTTTTGCTCGGGTTGATTTGCATTCCGCTTCGGTTGTCGCCGCTGACCGTTATCGCCACGTTGTTTCAACTCTTAACGCTGTTCCTCACCGTCAGCACGGTGGGAAACCTGATCTCGATCCTCGCCCCGCAACACATCGTGCCGGGCTCATTGCGTCCGACCAGGCCAAAACTCCAAATCGTTCTGTTGATGCTGGCCCTGCAAATGATTTTGATGGCGGCCATGACCCCGATATTTTTGCCTGCGCTTTCGGAATTGGTGTGGCGCAGCAACAGCCTGCCGGATTTAGTTCCGGTGAACCTCATTCTTTCCGTAGCTCTCTGTGCTGTCATGGTCCTGGTTTATTGGCAAACGCTCAATCCCCTGAGCCGTCTGCTGCAAAAACGCGAAACCAAAATCCTGGAAAGCGTGACCGCAGAAGTGGAATGAGTCGCTTTTTTAGCCGTCTTTTACGCGGATGGCATTGGCGACGCTGCCCTCCATCTCCGCAGGAGAGCGCAATACTTGTAGTAAAAGGTCCCCCAAAAGATTTCCCAAAAAATGAAATCGAAAAATTTCTGTCCCTAAATCCCCGCGCCAACATTGAACTTTTTTGGGGTTCCAAATGTAGTTCTTGTGCTGCCCCGTACATCTGAGAAATTCGAATTGTATCAAAGTCAAAATATGGAAACGGAGAATTCATCAGACGCCGGGCTATTCCTCAAGATCCTCACCCTTGTATCCCTTGCGTCCCTCACGTTGCGTATGCCGTTTATGGCACTCATGGTACTCATGGCACTCGTGGCACTCACAACTCCCCTGCAATTGTCCCCACATTCCGCCTTGATGGGGGGACAGTTCGCTGAAACGCCTTCAAAAACCCATATTTTATGTCCATCTCTTACGCCGATGGCATTGGCCAGGCCGTTTTTTTCGGTGATTTGGAGCGCTTTTGGCGAAAAAACCGTGTTTAAAATTCATTTTTTTGACCATCGAAAGGGACAATTCCTGCTTTGCCAATGCCAATGGCGTAAAAGACGTCTGTATTATTTTGTTCTGTTTAGGTGACACTGCATATTCCGGACAAATGGTGACAGTAATAGGTCTTTTTTCGGAAAAATCTCTAGACTCTTGCGCAGCCGCAAGTGATAATCATGATACTCAATTCGGAAGTTTTTTTAGGTTTACCCTAAGGATATTCGTAAATGGGACCTGAAGCGCAAACAATATTAAGCTTAATTGATTGGAAAGCTGGTTCCGAGCCTGATCGGCCATTCCTGATCAGCCCGGAGACGGAGCGCGTGCTTACCTTCAAGGGATTGCAACAGCAGGCGGCAAAGTTGTGCGCACAGTTACGGCAACTGGGTCTGGCTCCGGGCGACAAGGTTGCGTTCCTTCTGGATAACGGTTTGTTCACGGCTGAACTATTCCTTGGCACGATGTACGGGGGTTTTGTGTCGGTCCCGCTTAATGTCCGCGCCGGCGCCTCTCAATTGGCCTACACCCTGGATCATTCGGATGCGAAAGTCGTGTTTGCGGGCGGTGAATACCAGAACCTGGTCAAGGAAATCCTGGTTCACGTTCCACGGTCGATAACGGTCATTCCTTGCGACGCCGACAATGGCCCTGTAAATCTGCCTGAATCAGCCGCCAAAGAAGAAGCGCCGCCGATTAAACCGGAGGACGTCGCGCTATTGATGTACACTTCCGGCAGCACGGGCCAGCCAAAAGGAGGGGTCCATACCCACAAATCGTTGTTTGCCCATGGCCGGAATTCTGTTTTGGCTCACAAACTGACGGCCGCGGACCGGTCTCTTTTGGTTCTTCCCCTGTATCACATCAACGCGGAATGTGTGACTCTGGTCCCGACGCTCCTCAGCGGCGGCTCGATTGTCGTGCCGCATCACTTCAACGCCAGCCGGTTTTGGGATTGGATGGATGACCATCGCTGCACATGGTCGGCCATGGTGCCGACGATTGTCTCGCAACTCCTGGACTGGAAAGATCCAAAGGCGGGCAGCCGCGCCGCCGCGTTCAAACGCATCCGCTTTTTGCGCTCCTCTTCAGCGCCGCTTTCGCCGTCGCTGCACCGGGAATTTCTGGACAAATTCAAGTTGCCTCTCATCCAGGCCATGGGATGCACGGAATTGGGCAACGTCTTCTCAAATCCGGTTCCCCCGGGCACGAACAAAATTGGTTCGCCGGGTTTGCCCTGGGGCATCGAAGCCAGGATCGTCAATCGCGACGGTGTTCAGGTGCCCGATGGAGAGCCCGGAGAGATATTGCTGCGCGGGGACGCCATGATGCAGGGTTATTACAAAGATCCGGTGGGAACGGCTGCGGCCGTGGACGCAGACGGCTGGCTGCACACGGGCGATTTGGCGTATCGGGACCCGGACGGTTACTTTTTTGTCGTTGGCCGCTCGAAGGAATTAATCATCAAAGGCGGAATGAATATCGCGCCGCGCCAGATCGATGAAGTTCTGGAGGCGCATCCGGCTGTGTTGGAAGCAGCGGCTGTGGGTGTTCCCGACCGGTATGTGGGGGAAGACGTCGTGGCTTTTGCCGTCCTGCGGGAGGGAATGAGGTGCGAGGAAAAGGAACTGCTTCAATTTTGCGAGGGCCGTTTGGGCCACTTTAAGACGCCCACGCGCATTTATTTTGTCCAGGATCTCCCCAAAGGCCCCTCCGGAAAGGTCCAGCGGCTGCGCTTGGTCGAAGAGGCCGCCAAGCCGGGGCTTGCGAGGTCAGGTTCCTTGGCTGAAAAACCCGGAACCCCCGCCGTCAACGGCCACGCACAGCCAAGCGGGGCCCATTCGTCTGAGCTTCCGGTCGAACAAATCATTGCCGGCATTTGGTCTGAGCTTCTGACGCAGCCCAAAATTGATATTCAGAGCAATTTCTTCGCGTTGGGGGGCTATTCATTGCTGGCCATTCAATGCCTCTCGCGTCTGCGCGAAAAAATTCCTGTCACATTATCGCTTTCAGACTTTTTTGAGAATGCAACGGTCACGCAACTGGCGGCACTGGCGCGGAAAAGGTTGTCCGAGTCTCCGGGGCAGGATGGCGGCGGCGCGATGGCCCTTGATGTGCCGCCGATTCCATTGCGCGATCGCAGTGTTGCCTGTCCGTTGAGCCCTGCCCAGGAAAGTCTTTGGTTCATGGAGCAACTGGCGCCGGAGGCGCTGGCCTATAACGAATCTGAGGCCGTGCGTTTGACCGGCAGTCTCGACGTTGAAGCGCTTGAGCACGGGCTCAATATCATCGTCGCGCGCCACGAAATTCTTCGGACGACCATCCGGACAACCAGGGGAAAACCTGCGTGTGTCGTTCACGAGAATTGGTCCCTGAAATTGAAGCGCATCAGCCTGGAACATTTGCCTCGTGAACAGCGCGACGCCGAGGTGGAGCGATTGCTCATCGAAGAGCCGCGCGGCCGGTATAATCTCCAATCCGAGCCGGGAATTCGCGCGACACTGATCAAACTTGCGGACAACGAGCATGTTTTCATCCTGATGATGCATCACATTATTTGTGACTGGTCTTCGGAAGGCGTACTTTGGCGCGAGTTGTCGGCGTCATATCGCGACCTGATTCACGGCAAAGCGCCCATATTGCCGCCGCTGGCCATTCAACACGGGGACTATGCAGTCTGGCAAAGACAGGTAATGGAGGAGGGCGCCTACGCGGAGGATTTGGGATATTGGGAAAAGACCCTTCGGGGAGCGCCCGGCTTATTGGAACTGCCGGCCGATCGTCCCCGGCCCGCCACGATTACTTATCGTGGCGCTCGAAAACGTTTTCGAATCGGAGCAGAATTAGTGCAGGCATTGCGCGAATGCAGCCGGCGTGAAAAAACCAGCTTATTTACCCTGTTTACCGCCGCGCTTGATTGTTTGTTTTACCGGTACACGGGCAGCAATGATATTTCGTTAGGCATTCCGATGGCGGACCGGGACCGCAAGGAATTGCAATCGATTATCGGCTTCCTGCTTCGAGTCCACGTTTTGCGAACACAGCTTTCCGGGGAAATGACGTTCAAGGAATTGGTGGCCCGGGTCCAGAAAGGCGTTTTGGATTTGTACGCTCATCGTTCTCCTCCATTTGATCAAGTTGTCAGCCGCGTCAAGCCCGAGCGCAACCCGAGCTATTCTCCTTTGTTCCAGGTGATGATGAACTGGCGCGACCGCGACCAGCAATTGACATTTATCGGCATCGACGGGCTGGCGGTCGAATCTCTTCTGGCAGAAACCAGGACCTCGAAATTCGATCTGACGTTCATGCTGACCGATGATGAGGATGAGATTTGGCTGGAAATGGAGTACAGCACCGATCTGTTTGACCCGGACCGGATCGAGCGCATGGTTGGCCATTACCGGACCATCCTGCGCGAGGCGGCAGCCAATCCTGACCGGCGTCTCGTTGACCTGCCGATGTTGCCCGAATCGGAGCGCCATCAAATCCTCGTGGAATGGAACCGCACACAAGTGGAATATTCCAGGGACAAGTGCCTCCACCAATTGATTGAAGAGCAAGCCCGCCGGACGCCGGAAGCGATTGCCTTGCGGTTTGAAGGCGCGGCATTGACCTACGGCGAGTTGAACACGCGCGCGAACCAGTTGGCACGGCATTTACGGGACCTGGGAGTTGGGCCGGACGTTTTAGTGGGTGTATGCGTGGAACGCTCGCTGGAGATGGTTGTGGGGTTGCTGGGCATTCTTAAGGCCGGCGGGGCTTATTTGCCTTTGGACCCGGAATATCCGAAGGAACGAATTGAATTTGTCCTTCAAGACGCTCAAACGGCCGTTTTGCTGACGCAACAGCATTTGTCGGCTTTGGCCGCCGGAAGCAAAGCGCAGATTTTTTGCCTGGATTCCGATTGGCCGAAAGTCGCTGACCAGGAACAGTCGGACCTCGCAAACACGCCGAAGCCGCAGAACCTGGCCTATGTGATTTATACCTCCGGCTCGACAGGGAAACCCAAAGGCGTACAAATTCCACATAGCGCGGCAGTCAACTTCATGCAGTCGATGGCCAAAAAACCGGGCTTCACGGCGCAGGACACGATTCTCGCGGTGACCACGCTGTCGTTTGACATTGCCGGCCTGGAGCTATGGCTGCCGCTGAGTTTGGGCGGCCAGTCCGTTATTGCCAGGCGCGACACGACCCGGGATGGTGAAGCGTTGGCCCAATTGTTGGAGAGCTGTGGCGCAACTGTCATGCAGGCGACACCGAGCACGTGGCAGGTGTTGTTGACCAGCGGCTGGCGCGGCGCGCCGAATCTCAAAATATTGTGCGGCGGCGAGGCCTGGTCGAAAGAACTGGCGGAGCAATTGCTTAAAAAATGCGCTTCTCTTTGGAACATGTATGGGCCGACGGAAACGACCATTTGGTCCGCAGCCTGCAAAGTGGAAAGCGGCGATGGTGTATTTGTTGGAAGACCCATCGATAACACGCAGATCTATATATTGGACAAGCAACTGCAGCCGGCGCCCGCAGGTCAGCCGGGAGAATTGCACATTGGCGGCACGGGACTGGCACGAGGCTATCATAACCGTCCGGAGTTAACCGCGGAAAAATTTATAGCGGATCCATTCTCGAAGGAGCCCGGGGCGCGGCTTTATAAAACCGGCGATTCGGCGCGCTTTCTGCCGGATGGCAACATCGAGTATCTCGGACGACTGGATTATCAGGTGAAGATTCGCGGTTTCCGGGTGGAGCTGGCAGAAATTGAGGAAGTATTGAATCAACATCCCGGAGTACAAACGAGCGTCGTGATAGCGCGCGAGGATTCACCGGGCGCAAAACGGCTGGTGGCGTATTTCGTGAGCCGAACGGAAGCTGTCAACACCGCAACGTTGCGAGACTATTTGCGCGACAAATTGCCCGGCTACATGGTGCCGGCGGCGTTTGTCGCCCTGCAGGCGTTTCCATTGACTCCAAACGGCAAGGTGGATCGCAAGGCCCTGCCGGCGCCGGATTCGGCGAAAGCCGAATTGGACGCGGAGCGAAAAGCGCCGCAGAGCTATACCGAGCAGGTGTTGTGTCATATTTGGCGTGAATGGCTCAATTTGAAAGCGGTGGGAATACGAGACAACTTCTTTGACCTGGGCGGCGATTCCCTGACGGCCATCCGGATCATTGAACAAATGAACCGAACGTTCAAGGTGCATCTAAATGTCCCGGTCTTTTTTCACAACCCAACGATAGAAGGGGTGGCCCGTGTCCTGGAGCAGGAGCATAATATCCGTCCGGAACCTCAATTGGTTCCGTTGCACGCGGGAGATTCCGCCGGGTCGCTGTTTTTGCTCGAAGCGGGATTGGGCATGGGACTGTGCCGGCTGGTCGAGTCATTTCATGGCGGCCCGGCCACGTTTGCAACCGTAGCGCCGCTGTCTCCGAAGGCCTATCAGGCGGCAATGCACAACCGTGTCACAGATTATCCGAGCCTGGAAGAGATCGCTGCCCCGCACACCGCGCTGATCCGGAGCCGCTATTCGAGTCCGTGCTGGCTCATCGGCCATTGCGTGGGCGGGCTCCTGGCTTTCGAGGTGGCGCGACAGCTTCAGAATGAAGGGAAGCCCGTTGAATTGATTTTCCTGCTCGATTCCTGGGCCAGGCTTCCATCACTGAGCGTATGGGACCGGTTGCGGCGCATAGTAACGGACGGTGCTGGAAATACCCTAAAACGGAGGGCAAAACGATTTTGGAAAGAGGCGCTCTCCCAACCGGCAAACGTGAATGGCAAACAACATGGAACCGACTCGCCGAATGGCGGCGAACCGGAAACGCTCAACCTCCTGGATCCCCTGGTCATTGGGAAAATTTTCAGACATGTTCGCCAGATTCACCAAATCACGCCATTGCAAAGCCACGCTCTTTTATTTCGTCCTCGCGAACTCGCGCCGGATCGCAAATTTTTCTATGAAATGGACGGCGCGATGGGATGGACCGGCTCCTTCACTGGCGGAATGGAAATCATGGACTGCCCCGGAGACCATTTGACCATGCTCAAAGCGCCGCACCTGCAATTTTTGGCTGAACAGATCTGGCAAAGGATCCGACAAAATACCCCATCGACACGGTCCACGAAGCCAAACGGGGCCAGCCAGGACCAGCAGCCAAAGCCGGCCCTTCGATAACGCCGGGAATTCGGCACCGGCAAAATGCGCCAATCGAATTTACTGTGGGCACCGCCTTCGCATGAATGGCCATTGGCGGAAATGGACATCCACGTTTGGGCAGCCGGGCTGGATCCATCGCCGGAACGCGTTTCTGCCTTTAAGGAAACACTGGCTCCCGATGAACTGGAACGGGCGGCGCGATTTCATTTTGAGATCGATCGCAACCGGTTTATCGCCGGACGGGGCATTCTTAGGGAAATATTAGGCTCGTACCTGGGAATTCGTCCGGAGCGCCTGCAGTTTGATTACAGCCCGCATGGCAAGCCGACGTTGAAGGCCAGTTCGACGCGCCCGCCACTTCATTTTAATCTCGGTCATTCGGTGGATTTAATTTTGATTGCGGTGACACGAGCTTGCCCCCTTGGCATCGACGTCGAATGGGTCCGCCCAATACCGGATTTGGAAAATATTGCGACGCGATATTTTTCGACGCGCGAGGCGGCCGAACTTATGGCCCTGCCAGAAGAGCGGCGACCACGTGCATTTTATCAGCTTTGGACCCGCAAAGAAGCCTGCCTCAAAGCAAGCGGGGAAGGACTTTCAGGACTGGCAGGCCTGCAAATTCCCGATCATTCCAAATTGACCGATTCCCGGACGCTCGTTGAATTCACCCCTGCCCGGGATTTTATTGGCGCTATCGCGGCTCCAGCCGGTGGCTTGACCGTTTCCTGCTGGAGCTGGCCGTCCCATTGAAAATTCACTTCACCGCGATTTTTCGAACGCAGTGATTATTCGTATCGGCCACGAAGATATTGCCGTTGGCAAATAAATTCACCAAAAAATGCAAGCTCAAAGCATTTCGTAATGATTGGGGCCGCCATGCCGCCATGCCGCCATGCATCCATCTTATTGTTATTGACAATTTTACGAATGTTTGCTAAAAACCTTTCGTTGAGCATAAGATTGGGCCATGGACAATCCCTATGCCCGCTCAACAACAAATCAGGAGCAGCGTCATGAAGAACCTATTTCAGAAGATATTTACCGTCCTGGCGGTTCTCGCCAGTGTCCACCAGACCAATGCCGCCGTCTCGTTCACCATCACGCCGACGGCCATCAGCAATACCTACAACGGCATCATCACCCTGCAAATTACCGGCCTGTCCGACGGCGATACCGTGGTGGTGCGGAAATTTTTGGATGCGAATACGAATGGCGTGGTGGATGCCGGCGACATCTTATGGCAGGAATTTCAAATGACGGACGGACAGGCCAGTGTTTTCACCAACGGAACCACGTCTATAACCAATTTTAACGTGGCAAGCGATACCGACGGTTCGGCCAATGGCGCCATCACGGCGAAGTTGATTCCCGCCCAGGACTTTGCCCAATTGGTGGTTGGAAAGTATCTTTTCGAGCTTTGGAGTCCGGCGGGCCATTTTACTCCCATCACAAATACTTTCGCCGTCACCAATTTCCCCTTTGCCCAATCCGTTTCCGGCAACGTGGTCAACAACGGAACCAATGTGCCGAATGCGGTAGTGTTTTTATTCCAACCCACCCCTGGTGGCGGCCAGAATCCGCAGTATGGGGCCGTGGCAAACAATTCCGGGGCCTATAGAGTTGCCGCCCCGACCGGTGCTTACCTGCTTGCCGCTATTAAGACGAATTTCGTGGCAAACCTGAACGCCTCGCCCAACGTCGTTTTAAACACGGGCACAACTATTACCACGAACGTGCCGCTCACGAATGCCACCGAAAGCATTTCCGGAAGTGTCGTTGACGCGAGTTCAGACGCCGGCGTTGCCGGATACCTTGTGCCCCTGGAATCGGACGATGGTCTTTTGGCAGTAGCGTTTACGGACACCAACGGCAATTTCGGTGCGGGAGTCACCAGCGATCATTGGAAAGTGGACAATAATAGCGATAGCCTGTTGATCAAAGGTTATCTTACGGTCCAAAACAACATCAATGTGAATACCACCACCGGCAGTGTTTCAGGTGTGACGGAAAGTTTAACCAAAGAAACGGCGGTATTTTACGGGACAGTTGAAGATCCTTCGGGAAACCCCCTGACTGGCGTGAATGTATATACCGCCGATAATAATGACCTGTATCAGTCGGATGGCGTTGCATTCACAAACGGGTATTACGTGGCGAGCGCTGTTGGCGGCGGCGGCGACCTGTGGCAGGTCCAGTATGACCAGCGCGGCCCGGCCAACTACATTTATTCACAGCCGGCAATCGATCAAAACAACGGCACCAATATTAACGCGGGCCAGGCAATTCAGGTGAATCTCACCGGTGTTCTGGCGACCAATGAGATCACCGGGACCGTGTATTTTGACGGCAGCCCGGTTGCCGGTGTCGGCGTTTATGCCAGCGCCACAACCAACGACGTCAACTTCAACAACTACGTCGATACCGCGGACGACGGGACCTACTCGTTGAACGTCGCCAATGGCGCCTGGACTGTCGGTGTAAATTGCAACGGCGGCAGTGACAGCCTTGAGAACATCATCGGCAGCGGCTTCGATTGCCCAAATAGTGTCACGGTCGGCGTTAATAACAGCAACGTGGTTGTCAATTTCACAGTGCCGCCGGTGGGAAGTGACGATGAATTCTACGGCTATGTGTCTGACAGTAACGGCAACCCTATTGCCGGCGTCGACGTCTATGCGTCTGACGGCTCAGCCACTTACACAAATACAACCGACTCGACCGGCTACTATTCTTTTTTCGTGACGGATGGGGATTGGGAACTCAGTGTGAATTGCGGGCAGTTACAGGCAAAGAACCCGAATTACCAATGTACCGGCACTGAAGAGACTTACATTTGCTGTGGCGATTCCAGCGAACTGGATTTTGTGATTCCGATAGATGGCGCCAGCGGTTACTTTAGGTATTCGGAGGCGAATAACGAGGTCACCATTACCAGCTACACTGGCCCCGGCGGCGCCGTTTCGATTCCGGGCGCCATTAACAGCCTGCCGGTCACCACCATCGGGTATGATGCCCTTGGCAGCAGCAGTGTGACCGGGGTCACAATCCCCGACAGCGTCACAATCATCGAACAGTACGCGTTCGAGGATGCTTCTCTCTCCTCCGTGATCATCCCCAACAGCGTGACATACATTGGAGATTCTGCCTTTGCATACTGCTACGATCTCGCCAGCATTACCCTCGGAACAAACGTTGCCACAATTGGAGACTCGGCTTTTTACTCTTGCTCCAGCCTGGCAACCATCACGATTCCCGCCAGCGCCACGACTGTTTACAACGACGCATTTATCGGCTGCAGCAGCCTGTCGGCGATAAATGCAGCTTCAGGCAACCCGGCTTACGCCAGTGTTGGCGGCGTTTTATTTAACAACAGTCTGACGTCTCTTCTTATATACCCGGAGGGCAACCCCGCGACGACATACACTGTTCCTGCCGGCGTTACGAGCATCGGGGCCAATGCGTTCTATTCCTGCGATTCGTTGGTCAGCGTCACGATTGGCGGCGGTGTGAATTCGATCGGGCCTGCCGCATTTGCGTACGCGAGCCTGGCCAGTCTCTATTTCCTGGGCAGCGCGCCTGCCACCGATCCAACTGCTTTCGAGGGAAACAATGATAGTGGTTACATCGACGCGACGATTTATTATCTGCAGGGAGCCACGGGCTGGACCTCGCCGTTTCAGGGGCTTCCCGCTGTGATGCTTTCGGAACAACAATCCGGTGTGCCTCAACTGGTCCTCATTCCCTATAGCGGAAATGCCATCCTGACGTGGCCGACAAATGACACTGGTTTTGCCCTGCAATCCTCGACCAATCTCGCTCGTCCATCTGAATGGATTAACGTGTCCCTGTCCCCGATCATCATTGGCGGCCAGAACGTTATAATAGTTCCCGCGTCCGGCCGGCAGCAGTTCTTCCGCCTGAAACACTAACCGGCAAATCGTCGGACGTTGTTTGTCAAGAGGTGCTGGAAAAATTTAACAAACTTTTTTTCTTGAGAATTTTTCCGCGCGGGACGATATAGGAGGCAGAAAGTGATTCGCTCTTTGGCTCTTTGGACAAGTTGAACTTGAATTTCCCTACCCTGTTCGTGATTTGCAACAGTCCTTGAACCGTAGTTAAACGAATCCCGGGATGAGTTGCGGCGGTGGCCGACATGCCTTGACTGGAAGCCGAAAGCCGTTGCGCGAGTCCCACATGTTGTAAAACATGTTCAAAGGATTATCGTTGTACACGGCAAGGGTGGGGTTTTTTTTCTATATCATCCTCATCCTCAAAGCGATTTAAACCGCTTCAACGTCTCCGCCAATTGCGTAGTGTCTTAAATTGGTTTGGTGTACACGCTTTAGCGTGCTCCGCAGTAGCTGGAGACTGGACGGCGAACCCGGAACACCCTAAAGGGTGGACACCAAACGACGCTACCGATAATTGCAGTTCCATTCCAATTGGACTAGACTTCTCCCGTGCCGCACGACGATTTGTTTTCCGACCCGGTTGAACATCAACCGTCCGCGACACCATCGTCATCGCCATCCGAAAGTGAGATTTTTCGCAGCCGCCCGCTCGCTGCGCGCATGCGTCCGCGTTCTCTCGAGGAATATGCCGGGCAAACACATATTCTCGCGCCGGGGCAATTGTTGCGCCGCGCCATCGAAGCCGATCGCATCCAATCGCTCATCTTTTATGGTCCGCCCGGCGCCGGCAAAACGTCGCTCGCGCAAATTATCGCGCTTCAGACCAAATCGAAGTTTGAGCGCCTGAGCGGCGTCGAGTCCAACGTGGCCGAGATGCGCCGCGTGCTGTCTGCTGCGTCAAACCGCCTCGAAAATACCGGCCAGCCAACCATCCTGTTCGTCGATGAAATTCATCGCTTCAACAAGGCGCAACAGGACGTTTTGCTGCCGGACGTGGAAAGCGGCGTCGTCAAACTTATCGGCGCAACCACGCACAACCCGTTTTTCTTCGTTAATTCGCCGCTGGTTTCGCGCTCGCAAATTTTTGAGCTGCGGCCGCTGGGCGAAGAGGAATTGCTCCTGCTCCTGCGACGGGCCCTGGACGACAAAGAACGCGGCCTGGGTTATATGAAAATTTCCGCCGATGACAATGCCCTGGCCCATTTGGCGAAAATTTCAGATGGCGACGCGCGCAAGGCGCTGAACGCTCTTGAAATTGCCGCGCTCACCACCGCGCCGGAATCCGACGGCGCCGTCCACATCACGCTGGCTGTGGCGGAGCAAAGCATCCAGAAAAAAGCCGTCGTCTATGATGCCGATGAAGACGCGCATTACGACACGATTTCGGCATTCATTAAGGCAATGCGTGGCAGCGACCCTGACGCAGCCCTGTATTGGCTTGCTAAAATGGTGCATGCCGGTGAAGACCCTCGCTTCATAGCGCGCCGCATCGTCATTCACGCGGCGGAAGACGTGGGCCTGGCCGACCCCATGGCACTGGTGCTGGCGAACGCTGCGTTTCAAGCCGCGGAATTCATCGGCTGGCCGGAAGCGCGCATTCCACTGGCCGAGGCGACAATTTACGTTGCGACGGCTCCCAAAAGCAACAGCACAGTCGCAGCGATTGGCGCGGCCATGAAAGATGTCGAATCCGGCCGCACGCTGGAAGTGCCCGTACACCTGCGGGACGCCCACTACAAAGCCGCGGCGCGTTTGGGGCACGGTGCCGGCTACAAATACGCGCACGATTATGAAGGCCATTTTGTCCCGCAGGATTACCTGGGTGCGGACAGGACCTACTATGAACCGACCGAGCAAGGGTCTGAGAAACGAATCAAAGAGCGCCTGGAAAAATGGCGGGCGCTGAGGGCCGAAGCGAAGAACAAACCACAAAATGAAAAAGCGTGACGTCGTCGTAGCGCAGGTTTCCAAACCTGCCGTATCGCCGATTTCCAAATCGGCTGGCCGTGCGAACGTCGTTTATTGCGAGATCCGAAGTTTATGGTTCCATTACAAATCGGCCGTCGCGCGACCTCGAACGACCCGCAGGTTTGGAAACCTGCGACACAGCAGACTTGGAAGTCTGCGCTACGAATGCAAATGAACACTGACCAACAGGCGCAAAAAAACGAATTGCGTGTCAAGATCCGCGCGATAGTCAAAAGCTTGTCGCCCGAAAAACGCAAATCGGACTCTGAAAAGCTCTGCGCCCTGCTCAAGACGCAGCCGTTTTTCCAATCTGCGCGCTCAATTTTATTTTTCGCCCCTTTGCCGGAGGAGCCCAACCTGTGGCCGCTTCTGAATGAGACACTGGCCGGAAAGAAATTGGTGGCCCTTCCGTGTTTCGACGCGGATAGCCAGGTCTATCAGCCCCGCCGTATCGCGGATTTACACGTCGAAATTTTGTCCGGAAAATTCGGCATACGCGAACCTGTGGAAACCTGCCTTGCCATTCCTCCGAATGAATTGGATTTGGTCCTGGCTCCCGGCGTGGCTTTTGGATTGGACGGACATCGGCTGGGCCGGGGAAAGGGATACTACGATCGCCTGCTGCAAAACTTTTCAGGAATGAAAGTTGGTATCGCCTTTGACGAACAAGTTGTCGAAGCAGTCCCGTCCGAACCCAATGACGTGAGGATGGATGTAATATTGACGCCCACGCGAAGTGTTATGTTATCTATGGGGCGCCGCACTCATGCAAAAATCCAGACGAGGTAAAACCGTGCTTACAAACACAAACTTATTCAAACAAACCAGTTTCTCGGTGCTGCTGGCCCTTTGCGTTTTAATTCCAGCCCGTGCGGCTGACACCACCGGTTTGCCCCGGGAGACCGCGAAACAACACGACGCGCGCATGGCATGGTGGCGCGATGCGCGATTTGGAATGTTCATCCATTGGGGACTATATTCCGAGGCTGCGGGTTATTGGAATGGCCAGCCAACATCCGGCGCGGGTGAATGGATCATGAGCGATATGCGCATTCCGAGGGCGCAATACGAAACGCTGGCTCCGCGATTTGACCCGGTAAAGTTTGACGCGGACCAATGGGCTGAGACGGCGCACAACGCCGGGATGAAGTACCTGGTGATTACGTCAAAACATCACGAGGGCTTTTGCATGTTTAAAACCGCTGCGACGGATTACAACGTCGTGGATGCCGCGCCCTGGCATACGGACCCGCTCCAGGCGCTCAGCAAAGCGTGCCGCCGTCATGGCATCAAATTTTGCGTGTACTACTCGATTATGGATTGGCACAGCCCGGACCAGGCGCCGGCTTATAATCCAACCAGTTTCGTTCCGGGCCAAAAAGAGGCTTATATCCAATACATGGAGACTGAACTTAAGGAACTGATTACCCAATATCATCCCGCGGTTCTGTGGTTTGACGGCCAATGGATGAACGGCTGGACGGATGAAGACGGGCAGCGATTGTACGGCTATCTGCGGGCGCTGGATCCGAAACTTATCATTAATAACCGCATCAAAGGCGCGGGAGATTATGAGACGCCCGAGCAATACATTCCGCCGAACGGCCTGCCTGGCCGCGATTGGGAAACGTGCATGACCATGAACGACACGTGGGGTTACAAACGGGATGACAACAACTGGAAATCCACCCAAACCCTTATTCGCAATGTCGTGGATATTGCCAGCAAAGGCGGCAATTATCTGCTCAACGTAGGGCCCACTGGCGAGGGTTTGATTCCCGATGCCTCAATCGAACGGCTGACCGAAATCGGCCGCTGGATGAAAGTCAACGGCGTCGCGATTTACGGAACCAGCGCCAGCCCGTTCACCCGGCAATTGCCGTGGGGCAGATGCACATCAAGAACGTCCGGACACAACACCATACTTTACCTCCACGTTTTTGATTGGCCTGCGGATGACAAGCTCGTGGTTCCATTGTCGAACAAAATAAGACGGGCCTCGCTCCTTGTGGACCGGTCCACGCCGCTCAGAATGGAAAATGGCGAAGATGGCGTGACCATCTTTCTGCCGCAGCATGCGCCCGATGAGATTTCTTCCACAGTCGTTGTAAAATTGGATGGCGCGCCGGAAGTAATCACGGTTCCCATCCTTCAAAACAATGACGGCACGATTCTGCTTCGCGCCAGCGACGCCGCCCTGCACGGTTCGCAGATTCAATATGAACCCGGTCCGGGCCATGACAACATTGGTTACTGGTTCAATCCGGATGATTCGGCCGATTGGACTTTTCGAGTGAGTCATCCCGGCGAATTCAGGATTACGGCTGAAATTGCCGCGCCTGGTCCGACTTCATTTCAAGTTTCCGTGGTCGCGCAAGGGGGTCGGCACCCCATGGCGCCGTTGAGTCTACTGAACGAAACGAAGCAAATTGGGAAAGCGGATATCACACAAGGTTACTTTGACTATAAAACCGTGACGATGGGCAGGTTTCAAATCCCTGCTGCCGGTGATGTCACGCTCGCCGTTCATCCGGTTAAGGATGGGTGGCAGCCGATGAATATAAGGTCTATCAAACTGGAACCGGCACGGTGAAAGCGTTGAACCTGTTGTGACCGGGCCGGATGGAAAAACGCAGTTCGTCGTTTATCACGCGTGGAATCACGAAATGACCGAACGCCAAATGTGCGTGGATAAACTGAAATGGACGCCGAATGGGCCTCGCTGCGCGCCTACGGTGGCGGAGCAGAAATTGCCATGAGCGAACATCGTCGTCCGTGCCCGTCTGTGTTCGTTCCGTCAGTCCGTGTCTTACGCCGCCAACTCTCTTTCCGTCTTGAGCCTTAGTTGCCCACACGCCGCGTCTATGTCATGCCCCTTTTCACGCCGTAGCGTGGCCGTGACATTTTGTTTTTCAAGCGCTTCCAGAAATTGCTCGCACACGTCTTCGGGCGGCCGTTCCCAGGGTAATCCCTCCACGGTGTTGTAGGGAATCAGGTTTACCTTCGCGAAAATCTTTTTTGCCAGCGCGGCCAGCGGACGGGCTTGTTCCAACGAATCATTCACGCCCGCGATCAAAATGTATTCCAGGGTAATCATCCGGCCTTTTTGGGCCTGATATTCCATGCACGCGGCGGTCAGTTCCGCCAGCGGATATTTTTTATTCACCGGCATGATTTTGCCGCGTACGTCATCCGTCGCGCCGTGCAGCGAAACCGCCAGCCGAAATTGCAGCGGTTCCGCGGCAAGCTTCCGGATTTGCGGCGCCAGACCGCTCGTAGAAATGGTGATTTTCCGCGCGCCAATGCCGCCGCCCCAGGGCGCATTCAAAATCCGGAGCGCGCGCATCAAATTGTCGTAATTGGCCAGCGGCTCGCCCATGCCCATGACTACAATGTTGTCCACCACGCGCGGCGTCCCGACACGGGCCGGCTCCGCCGTGTCCCGTTCATGCGCCCGTTCGATGGACAACACCTGCTCGATGATTTCGTGCGGCTGCAAATTACGTTTCCATCCTTCCAGTCCACTCGCGCAAAACCGGCAGCCGTACGCGCAGCCGACCTGCGTGGAAATGCACAGCGTATGGCGGTCGCTCGCATCGCCATAAAGCGCGGGATTGGCCGGAATCAAAACGCTCTCAATGAGCGAATGGTCCGCCAGCCTCCAGAGAAATTTTTCCGTCGTGTCCGGCGACCCCTGCTTGCGGATCAGTTCCGGGATTTGAAGCGTGAATTGCTCGCGCAATTTCGCGCGCAAATCCTTCGGCAGATTCGTCATGGCGTCCCAGTCCGTCACCCGGCGGACATAAAGCCATTCAAGCAATTGCGTGACGCGATAAGTCGGCTGTGCCCACGTTTTAAATTGGGCCTCAAGCTCCTCGCGCGACAATGATTTGATATCCGACATTTGAATAACCTACAACGAAACCTCAAAGCATTGAAGGGGAACTTGGCCCTTGGCGCCTCAGCCTCAGCACCACCACTCAACCTCATTGACCGAGGCAACTTCTGGCGGCACAATCGCGCGGACGTGAGCAGACACGGACGAACACGGACTGACACGGACAACGATGAGCGACCCCAAAAAACTAATTCCCTTGCATGGCGGCTACCGGAAATTGAAGAGTTTTCAGGTCGCGCAATTAGTTTATGACGTGACAGCCCGCTTCTGTGACCGGTACATAGATCCACGCAGTCGCACACATGATCAGATGGTGCAGGCGGCGCGGAGCGGGGTGCAAAACATTGCCGAGGGCAGCCAGGCCAGCGGTACCTCCAGGAAGATGGAGCTTAAACTTACAAACGTGGCGCGGGCAAGTCTGGAGGAATTACGGTTGGATTATCAGGATTTTTTGCGGCAATCCGGTTTGGAAGAATGGACGCCGAAACATCCGGCGTTGATACGTTTCAAAGCCAGACGTTGTGCCACAGAGCAGGTACGGTCGTGGGTTTTGGATGAACGGAAACGGCCCGGCGCTCGATCGTCCGTGACCGTCCGTGAAGGTCCGTGTAAGTCCGTGTCCTCCGCTCAACTGGTCGCAAATGCAGCCCTCTCGCTCCTCAATCCTGCTTGTTACCTGTTGGATCGGCAGTTGGCGGCCCAAGCGGCAACATTTGAACAAGAAGGCGGGTTTACCGAGCGTCTTTACCGCGTGCGCAGCGCAAAGAGAAAATAACCAGCGCCATTTTGATCAGTTCGCCCGGCGAAAGACGCCCACATATTCCGGCCCCATTTTGTGATAATTAGTGATGCTGTTGTCCGCGACAAATTTCGTTTTGTCGTTCGCGATTTGTTCCACGACGGCGACGCGCGTATAATGCGCTTTGGAATAATTGGCAAACCAGTTGAACAGGTTGGTGTCCGGCCCTGAGCCCGGGTTGTTCACAAAAACCATGTATTCGGGCCTGTTGGTCTCGATTTCACTTATCATTTCGGCCCGCATTTGCGCCGCGAATGGCTGGTGTTCCGTAAATGGATAGGTATAGAGATAACCGGTGGCCGGCGGGCGTTGGGCGTAGAAATAAAGTTCCGGTTCCGAGCCAATCACGGCCATGCTCGCGCCCGCGCCGGAATGGTTGCGAATGTAGCTGCCCACGGCGGGCATTTCGGTAAAGGGCGATTCTCCGGGATAAATCTGCTGAACGGCTGCGTCCGGGCTGAGTTTAAAAAAGACGTCGCGTTGCAAATACACGGACCAGCCTAAAATCAAAATGCACACCAGGGGCGGAACAATTTTGAAGATGTTGTTTTCGGTCGCAAATTGCAGCGAAACAATAGCCAGGCCGACGAGGATTGCCAGCGCGGGAAGCGCGAGGATGAAATAATGCTGGCGAAAATAGAAGTCGATGGAGGTTCCAATGGCCGAACAAAATAAAAGTGTGGCGGCAAAAATGATTTGGCTCCGCAGGGCGCGGTCGCGCGTCACGAACGGGAGGCTGACAAAAACGAAACCCGCAAACGGAAAATAGACGAGCCAATGCCTGTGGGCATAATAAAGAAACCAATGGGCGGCATCGTGCAGGGTATTTTCCGCGGCGTAGGCATGGGCGTAACTGAACGTCCAAAACCAGAACTTGGGCCACAGCCCGGCCTGCCGCAGGTAAACACACAGCAGCGCGAACGGCAGCAGCATCCCGACGCCCAGGAAAAATAATTTCTGGATAAAGACCGGCTTGAAAATGGTTCCGGTTTGAATGGCATTCCAAAAGACAACCGCCACGGCAAACACACAGAAGCAAATGGCCTGTTGCTTCATAAGAAACGCCAGGCCAAACAGCAGCCCGCTGAAAAACATGGCGTGCCAGCGATAGAATTCCTCCGTCTTCCACAATCGCAACGCCCCCCAGACGGCGAACAGGACGACAAACTGGGTTGCGTGCGCGGCCAATCCCAGCACGGCCGGGCTCGCCGACAATACGCCATACGTGGCGCATGCGGCCAGGCCGGCGATCGTGCCAAACAACCGTTCCCCGAGCAAAAATACCAGTATAATCGTCAGGCAATTCACCACCATGAGCGTCGCGTGAATTCCGGCCACAGTTTGGCCGAAGACCGCCATGCCCAGGGCGTAGGCCAGATAGGTGCCGGGCAATTTCATGTTCCACACCTGCTGATAGGGAGGGATGCCCGCCATGATAAATTGACCCGAGCATGCGTACTCGCCCTCGTCGCGCTCCAACGGCATATCGAGCAGGCGATAGCGGATGAAGCCGGTCAATAAGAGGACCAGCAATACAAACAGCCACGGCCACAATTGAGAGCGCCGAGGAGGCTCAACCAAGCGAATTTCCGATTTTTCAGCCTCTAATTTATCACTTTTAAATGTTATCATTTGCTTGCTTCACTCAGTTCACATCTGTCGGTCTGCCATTTTTTCATTTTTCATTTTCCATTTTTCGTTCATTCTGCCCTGCCGAAAACAATGATCATAAGCAAACCTCTTGCCACAGTTGACACCCCCGCCCTGCTTCTGGATTTGGAAGCTCTGCAGCACAATATCCATACGATGGCGTCATTTTTTGCGACGCGGGCATGCCGGTTGCGTCCACATTTCAAGAGCCATAAGTGCGCGCAAATTGCGCGGCTGCAAATGGGTGCGGGGGCAGTGGGCATGACGTGCGCGAAGCTGGGCGAGGCCGAGGTCCTGGCGGACGCCGGAATCCGCGACATTTTGATCGCCAACGAGATCGTGGGTCCGCTGAAGATTGGGCGGCTCGTCGCCCTGTGTGCGCGCGCCAATCCCATGGCGGCCGTGGATTCGGCGGAAAACATCCGAATGCTGTCCGCTCATGCGGCGGCGGCCGGTGTGACGCTTCGTGTGTTGGTGGAAGTGGACATTGGCATGGGCCGTTGCGGCGTCGCGCCCGGGCAACCGGCAGCGGAACTCGCGGCCCTGGTCGCGTCATTGCCGGGCTTGAAATTTGAGGGATTGCAGGGATATGAAGGACATTGTGTGGACCTGCGCGACGATGTCGAACGTGTCAGGCAAACACGGGCGGCGATTGAACTGCTGGTCAGTACGCGCCGTCTCATTGAGCGGTCCGGCATAGGGGTCCGCATCGTCAGCGGCGGCGGCACCGGCAGCTATGACATCAACGGAAATACAGACGGCATTGACGAAGTGCAGGCCGGTTCGTATGCCGCCATGGATTGGTGGTACACGGACATTCGCCCCGAGTTTAAGCAGGCCATGAGCATCCTGACGACCGTGGTCAGCCATACCAAACCGCGCATCGTCATTATTGATGTGGGACGGAAAGGCGTCGGCGCCGAATGGGGACCGCCCCGGCTAAAAAATCCCGCGGATGGACGGGTCCTGAGCTACACATCGGAGGAGCACATGACCATTGAACTGGCGGCCAGCCGGGAAATGAGCGTGGGCGATCGCATGGAAATCATTCCGTCGCACGGATGTACGACGAGCAATTTATATCGTGAATTTGTCGTTCACAAAAACGGCGAAGTCGTCGCGACCTGGCCAATCGAGGGGAGTGGAAAGCTGCAATAATTTGGATCGAAGAGAAGGATTTCGCGAGACAGAACGCACCGCGCATTATGCATGGCCATTATGCATTGCGCATAAACTAATTAAAGTTTCAACCGGTCCTTCATCAGGCAGAACGCAAATGCCGACGCCACCAGCAGCGCCAGGGCGGACGGTTCAGGAACCGGCGCCGAGTCAGAAACGGGCGCCGGAATCAACGCCGGGGAACTCCACTCGATGCCGTCGTCGTTGACTGTAAAGCTGGCGTCTCCGGGAGCGATGGGAGATGTATAGCTCACGTCGTCGTCGGTCACATCCGAGTCAAAGCCCCAGACCCAACCGACCGAATTGCTGTCAAAGCCGGAGGCATCCTGCTCGGCGCAACCGTAATCGAGCATTTTCATGCCGGTTGTATCGAGCGGGTCGCTGTTGCCGCCGATTGTAAAGGACGTCAATGCTTCCGGGACATAGGTGGTCAAACCATAACTGTATTCGTACACCCCGGTTTGGATTTCGTTCACTTCGTAGGTGATATAGAGACGGTCATTGGGAAGTGTGTGGCCGTCCGAGACGCCTTCAAATGACACGGTTTGTGATGGAACAACGATAAGCGCCCGCCCCTGGAAAGCAACTGTCGCAAGCAAACCGGCAACAGCAATAGTGATTAGATTTTTCATGGCTTAATTTGACCGCCCAAATTTCACGCGGCTGGAAGCAGTTTCTTTGCCAAGTGGTTGGAAGCCATCAGGAAAGAGGGAATATGAACGAACAAGGACGCTGCAACTCAAAATACGGGCGCCACGGACGCGCCGTGACTATTCGCGCCCGCTCATGGCGCTTTAGTTCCAACGACCTGGGCGAAGTCCAATCCTGCCATGATAAATTATCCGTGCGCCGAACATCCCAGGCAGCATCCGCGTTCAGGGACATCCAGCCATAAAATTGCGGCCAGAGGCGCGCGTCGCTTAGAAACCGCGCCGTCCAACGCATAAAAATACCGTTAAATCCGGCCGCGTCGCCAGAAGCGGGCAGGGTACTGTCCCACGACAGGACACATCGCGTAAAATTTACCGCCAGCAAAGCATCGTCGAAATAGTTGGTGCCGCCTGTAAATTTCCACAGCAAAACCTGGAATTGTACGCGTTGAACGCAGCGTCCGCGGCGGTGGGATCCATCGCCTCCGCAACACCGGACGCCCACGTGAGGATCGCAACGACAAAAACTATCTTCATTTGCAACACGGAAATAAGGCTATTTCTCACAGCTGTTTAAGCAAGCGAGTTCCGAAGCCGGGTTAACTCTCGCCCGATCCAATAATCCATTTATCCACTAATCCCACCCTTTGCGCATCCCCGCTTTATCCCCGCTTTTTCACCCTTGCCGGTTGTAGCGGAATCGCTACTATCCAACCCCATCGCCGCAGAACTCATAGGCACACAAAAATTTATGGAATCACAAAACAACGCACTCAATCGCAGACAGTTCCTCTCGACCGTCACCGCCGCCGCCGGCTTGCTGGCGCTGGGAACGCCAGGCGCGTTCGCCGAAGATTTCGCGCTTTTTGGCGAACACGACCGCCGGACAGTCGGAATTTCCGACAAAGCGTACCAGCGCGCGTGGAAACGGGCCGAAGCAATCGTTGCGCAAATGACATTGGACGAAAAAATCAGCCAACTCGGCTCGTCCGCGGCCGCCATCGAGCGCTTAAATATTCCGTTCTATAATTATTACACCGGCGAAGCGTTGCATGGACTGACACAGGAAGCGCCGGCCACATCTTTCCCGGTGCCCCTGGCGCTTGCCGCCGCATGGAACCCTGAACTCGCCCTCAAAACCTATACAGCGGTTTCGGATGAAGCGCGCGCGTACGACAACCGGATGCACAAGGGCCTTAGTTATTACTCCCCGGTCACGCTCAATCTCCACCGGGACCCGCGCTGGGGCCGGTGCTCCGAAGTGCCCGGCGAAGATCCATGCCTGGCTTCAACCCTCGCGGTCAACATAGTCCGCGGCATGCAGGGCGATGACCGCGATTACCTCAAAACCACCGCTTGCTCGAAGCATTATATCTGCAACAATACCGACCACGATCGCACCGCGATTTCGCCGCCGGTGGACCAGCGCAGTTTTTGGGAATATTACACCCGCGCCTATCGCGCCACGATTTTGCATGGCGACGTCTTTACCTTGATGAGCGCCTACAGCGGCATCAACGGCGTTCCGTGCAGCGCCAGCCATTTCCTGCTCACGGAATTGTTGCGCGGCCAATGGGGATTTCGCGGCTACGTGACTTCGGATTGCGACGCCATCAACAATATTTACAATCCGCACCATTACGCGGCCACGCAGCCCATCGCCGCCGCAATGGCCGTCCAGGCCGGATGCGATCTAAATTGTGGCGGGACATTGCAGCACAATTTACGGGAAGCCGTGCGCCAGGAACTGATCGGCGAAGAGGAAATCTCTCTGTCCGTGACGCGGGTGTTTACCGTGCGTTTCCTGCTCGGCGTATTCGATCCGCCGGCGAAGGTTCGTTACACGCAAATCCCATTTCAAGTCGTCGACTGCCCGGAACATCGCGCATTGGCGATCGAAGCGGCGCGGCAATCGCTCGTTCTGCTTAAGAACGATTCCCAGTTCCTGCCGCTGGACAAGAACGGGATCAAGAAAATCGCGGTGATTGGCCCAATGGCCGGCATTTGTCATCTCGGCGGCTATAGCGGCACGCCCGGAATTTCCATTTCACCGTATCGCGGTATCGCCGAAAAATTCGGCATCACGATCAAACTCCCGTATATCCAGGCTTCGGAAATGGTTCGCTGCGACGGGGAAATCCGGCTGCAATCCTCTTCTGAAGGAGAAATGAACCTGGGATTTATTAGCAACGGCACGTGGGCGGAATTTCCAAAGGCGGATTTCACCGGTAAAACTGCCTTCCAGGCGCGTGTCTCCAGCGACGGACCCGGCGGAACTATCGAGGTCCATTTGGACAAATTCGACGGGCCGCTGGCCTGTACGCTTACGGTGCCCAACACGGGTGACTGGCAAAAATGGACTGATGTTACCGCCCCGTTGTCGGGCATCGCGGGTGAACATTCGATATTCCTGAAATTCGGGGGCGGCGACGGTTACCTGTTGAATGTCGAGCGATTGCAGTTGAATCCTGTCTCAGCTCCTGAGATGCCGCCCGGCGGGATCCAGGTGGTGTCGAAGTCCGGTTGCTCCGTAACCGGCAACAAAGACGACGCCCTGTTCCAGGAAGCGGTGGATGCCGCGAAGGATGCCGACCTGGTAGTCCTGGTCTGTGGCGTGAACGAAGCCGTGTGCCGCGAGGGCCATGACCGTGACACGATCGGTTTGACCGGCGCGCAGCCGGATTTGATAAAGGCCGTCTATGCGGCCAACCCCAAAACCGTGCTGGTATTGTCGACAAACAATTCCGTCTCGATTGAATGGGAACAACAAAATATTCCCGCCATTCTTTGCGCCACGTGTGCCGGCCAGGCGCAAGGGACGGCCATCGCCGAAGTCCTCTTTGGCGACTACAACCCCGGCGGAAAACTTCCCTGCACATGGTATCGCTCCGTGGACCAGCTTCCGGACTTCCATGATTACAACATCCATAACGGCCGCACGTATATGTATTTTGAGGGCGACCCGATGTATCCCTTCGGCCACGGCCTCAGTTATACCACGTTCAAACTCGATAACCTGAATATCGCGAGCGCGGCGCTCGGTCCCGGCGATAGGACTGCAGTATCAGCGGACGTCGCAAACACAGGCAGCCGCGCCGGCGCGGAAGTCGTCCAGCTTTACGTCACCGCCCCGTCCTCGCCCGTCAAACGGCCCATCAAGCAATTGGCCGGGTTCCAGCGCGTGGAACTGCAACCGGGTGAAAAGAAAACGGTGACCTTTGAGCTGCCTTTCAGCGAGCAGGCGTTTTGGTATTGGGACGCAGACGCGCGGAAATTTGTCGTCCAGCCCGGAACCGCAAAAATTCTGGTTGGCAATTCTTCAGCCAATATCTCGTTGACCGGCGAACTGACGCTCAAACCCGCGACGGAAGCGCTGCCAAAACCGGATTTTGTGGATACCGTGGCCGTGAAATCGAACGTGGCTTAAGCGGATTGTGGATTGCGGAATGGTGGTTCATTTACGGTCCACGGTTCGTAGCGATAACTCCTTTTCCTCTTCCCAACCGCCGCCGAGGGCTTTGTAGAGTTGGACCAAATCGAGGGAAACCGTCTGGTCGCTCTGCACCAGCGTATCCTGTTCATTGTATAACGCGCTCTCCGAAGCCAATACGTGCAGGAAGTCCACCAATCCGCTTTTATAAAGCTGCGTTGCCAACAGCAGCGCCCGCTGGTCTGCCGCCACCGATTCCTCCAGCGATTCCCGGCGCACTTGCTCCCGTGCATACGCGGTCAACGCGTTTTCTACGTCCTGCAGCGCCACCAATACCGTCTGTTGATACTGCGCCAGCGCCGCCTGCTGCCGCGCGTTTTGCGCGTGCACATTGGCTACAAGGCTTCCCGCTTCAAAAATTTCCCATTGCACCGTCGGTCCTGCGGTCCAGTAATGGCTCATCCAGTTTAACCATTGGCCCGCGTCGATGCTCTGAAACCCCGCCACCCCTGTCAGCGAAAACTGCGGAAACAAATTCGCCGTGGCCACCCCAATTTGTGCCGTAGCCGCCGCCAGTTGCCGCTCCGCCTGCTGCACATCGGGCCGCCGCAGGAGCAAATCCGAGGGCAACCCCACGGGTACTGCCGGAGGGGTGATGGGAATTTCTTTTTCGGCGGACATATCATTCATCAACGTTCCCGGCGGCTGGCCCAGCAAGACGGATAATTCAAACACCGATTGATCAAAGCCCGTTTGGAGAGAGGGAATTTGCGCCTGGGTATTTTTCAACAGGGCTTTGGCCTGTTGCACATCCAATTCGTTGCCCAGGCCGGTGGCAAAACGGTTGGTGGTGAAGCTCAGGATATTCTGCTCGGCCTGAATGTTTTCCCAGGCGATGTCCAGCCTTTGTTGATAGGCGCGGGCGCTGATGTAGTCGCGCGCCACTTCGGCCATGACAGAAATGAGCACGTCCCGCTCGCCGTATTCCGCCGCGCCGATTTGTGCGCTGGCGACCTGGATGGCCCGGCGGGTGCCTCCGAAAACGTCGAGTTCCCAGGCGGCGTCGAAGTTGCCGTCGTAAGCGTTGTAATCGAGCGGTATGCCAAAGCCTTTCAGGGGCGGGTACGCGCTATAACGATTGCGGCTGTAGCTGGCCTCGGTGCCGAGGGACGGCCACAACGCGCCGGAAATGACGGTGCGCTGGAAACGGGCCTCACGGACATGAGCCTCCGCGACCTGGAGGGTAAGATTGGACTGGATGGCGATGAGCATGAGGGCGTCGAGATTGGTATCATCGAAGTTCCGCCACCAATGGGCCAGGTCCACAGTTGCGTTGGTTTCGCCATTATGCAGGGGCGAGATCCATTGCGATGGCGTACTGGTTTTCGGCCGCTGATAGTTTGGCCCCACCATGCAGCCGGATTGCATTACGATAAGAAATGCCAAAACCGAAAGGAACAGGCAGACTCGGAGATGCGACGAAATATATTTGTGGGTTTTCAGCATGCCGGTGGTTTGAGAAAACGTGTGGTGAGGATGCGGACGATCACTACCAGCGGAAAGGCGAACACAAAAACCAGGGCCAGCGACTCGAAGCATCCATTAAATGCGATGCTGGCCCATTGTCGGTGCGCTTCCTGCAACGTCAGTGCCGTGGCGGAGGCTGGAACTTGCGACGGTTCCCCTCCATTTAATAAAAGCGCATATTGCACGGACTGGTTGTAATCCACCGCATTGGGACTTGTCCATGACACCGCATTGCCAAATATCGATTGGTTGTTGTCCGTTTTTGTCTCGAGAAGCGTTTGCAACCAGGCGATGCCGGCCAGCGCCCCAATATTCCGGTTAAAATTAAAGATACCCGCCGCCGCCACGTCTTCTTCGGGGGGCAGGCAGATCAGCGCCAGCAACGTCAGCGGGATAAACTGGCAGCCCAACGCAAATCCGCGAACGATCAGCCAGAAAGCGAAACCGTCGAAATCGAGGTTGGAGGGCGCATAGCCGAAACGCCACATGGCAGTGCCAAAACATAGCAGGCCGGTAAGGATGGAAAATACCGGCGGCATTTTCGCGAACCGAATTAGAAGACCCACCCCCAAAAATGAAAAGACCGCCAGGGTTGTGCCTGAGAGCTGAACCAACCCGCTCACCGAAACCGGATATGCCAGGACGGTGGTCGCAAACCCTGAAATGACAAAACCGCTTCCAAAGAGAGCAACGCCCGCGAGCAGGACCATGCCCACGCCAAAGGTAAAGTTCGCGTAACGAAAAGCCCCATACGGTAAAAAAGTGGGTCCGCCGCGGGTTTCGAGAAAAGCAAGGGCAACGATGCAGGTGACTGCGAGCAAGGACGCCCATACGATGGGCGGGTATTCGAACCAGCGGTTGCGCTCGCCCTGTTGCAGGACATAAACAACCGAAAAAAGCATGGTCACCATCAGGATGATCCTTCGGGGCATCACCACAGTGCCCGGGACGGTATCGCTCAACCATTTCCGTTTCCAATAATGCCATGCGCAACCGAGCAGCCCGAACGGCGTTATCGCCAGATAAGCCAGGCGCCAATCATAATGATAGGCCCAGCCGCCCAGAAACACGGGCACAATCGTTGCCGGAAACATGACGGATGCCAGTGCATAAATGCCTTGCACAATCGGCTGATCTCTGCGGGGAAATATTGCGAGCAAGGTGCCCTGGCCGAGGGCAATCATTGCGCCGCCGGCGCAACCCTGAATCAGCAGCACCGCCAGGAATATTGGAAAATTGGGCACAAACGCGCCCGCGGCCGTTGACAGCACCAGGACGGTGGACGCAGTCAGGATTGACCGTCGTTGTCCAAATAGCCGCTGCAATTTTGCCGCCAGCAGCAACATATAGAGTTTTCCCACGTAATAGAAAATTGATCCCCAGGTAATTTGGTCAGGATTCGCGGACAGGCCGCCCGACAGGTATGATCTTAATGTCGACGCCGCGGCGCCGTTGACACCGTCCAGCAAAACCAGAAAGGCCGACGCAAACAAAAATCCGGTTTTTTCCACACCCAACCTGCCGGCGAATGATTCCACCTGTTTAGCATTCAGAGTTGTGATGAGATTACTCATGGATGATTTCCGATTTGTCGTATTCCGGCATGGTTGTGGCCGCGGCATTAGTGGTGAGCTTCGCCAAAGCCTGGAGGTTGGTTGCTACGAGGCTCCGCAAAAGCTCATTGGCCTGCGCCCATTCATTTGAATAAATGTCCGTCGCGTACATGGGTTGCTCGGAAGGAACCTGGGCTAACATTGCGCCGCGGTGGTCGGATGTATCAACAGTCACCCGCATCGAAAGGCCAATTCTGAGCGGGTGTTTTTCAAGCGCATCGTCATCGTCCAGGATAATCCTCACCGGAACACGTTGAATGATCTTAATCCAATTGCCTGAACCTTCATCAGGAGGCAACAGCGAGAACGCCGCGCCCGTGGTGGGAGCCAGCCCCACGACATGGCCCTTGTATTTGGCGGAGTCACCATAAAAATCGGACCTCAACGTGACCGGCTGGCCAATCCTGACAAACCGAAGCTCTCCTTCCTTGAAGTTCGCATTGACCCAGATTTGATCCAACGGAATGATCGCCAGCAAGTCCGTGCCGATCGTGACCCGCTGCCCGACCTCGACCGTCCGTTGCATGACATATCCCGTTGCCGGAGCCCTGACAATGGTTCGCTGCAAATCCAGGTCTGCGTTCAAGACATTGGCTTCGGCCTGGAGCACCAGTGGATGATGTTCCAGGTCAATGTTCGCGGTCAGCGCCTGTGCTGCCCCCAATTCCTGTTCGGCGACAATGAGCAATGCACGGGCGGTGTCCCTGGCCTGACGCGCATGGATGATGTCCTCGGACGAAACAGTCCCCGGGAGCGACGTGATTCTCCGGTGATAATCATCCTCGGCTTTGTCCAACTCCACTTTTTCCGCATCGACGTTCGCTTTCAATTCAGCAACGTTGAGATAGAACTGGCAAACCTTGCGCATGGTGTCTCCCAGTGCGCCCTCGGCCTGCAATAGTGCAACGCGCTGGTCATCGTCATCCAACACAACGACCGGCTGGCCCTCCCGGACGAGATCGGTATCGTCCGCATTGATGGCCGTTACCGTGCCCGTCTCGCGGGCCACCAGAAAAACTTTGTTGCCGTGAACGTACGCGTCGTCGGTCCACCGAAAAGGAATGTCCAGCCTGAAAAAATAAACGATTGCGATCACGAGAATGACCAGGATCAAAATCGAAAAGATAGCCAGCCGGCGCCGGCGGCGTGGACGAGGCGCCGGTGGTTCCGGTTTGGTTGCAGCGGAAGCAGCTTGTGTCTGGGGCTCTGCGCCTTTGTTCGTGGAATCAGATTGTGGTTTTTCGGCTGGCGTCATTGATTTTCATCCTGGAACCCACGGTCATGTCCCTGCCATGACCGTCGCCGCATGCGTCCTATACATACGCCCGTTTTTGAATTTGTCCATAAATTTTGATCTGGCAACGATTTCGCCGGCATTATTTCGATTGCGAATCGTTTGTTTTCATAGAAGCGGGATTTCTTCCCGAAAGAGACAATTTCGTTTTGAAAGAAAATTGTCCAATTTCCAATTCCGGCGAAAATGATTAAGTAAATGCCAAAGCTAAGATTGGATGTTGGACCTTTGGAGCTTCCCTGGAGCTTGGATATTGGAATTTGGTGCTTCCTGCCTGAAGTTTAAACGATCCCCGAACGAACTGTCACTCACGGCGCTCATGCGCACTCACTAACTGCTTTTCTCATTCCTCGTCTTTCACTCCCTGCATTCTCTTCGTCGGGCACCCCGCCCGCAACCATCCATTCACGTACGGATCCAGGTTCCCATCCATCACCCCTTGAACATCGCTGGTTTCCACGCCCGTGCGCAAATCTTTGACCATCCGATACGGCTGAAAGACGTAGCTGCGAATTTGGTTGCCCCAGGAAATACTGCCTTTTTCACCGTAAAAACGTTCCATCTCGGCCTTTTGCGCGTCCAGACGCTGCGCGTAAATGCGCGAGAGCAACAGGCGCATGGCCGTGGCGCGGTTCTGATGCTGCGAACGTTGCGTTTGCGAAGCGACGACCAATCCGGTGGGAATGTGCGTGATGCGCACGGCGGTTTCCACTTTGTTCACGTTTTGTCCGCCCTTGCCGCCCGAACGGAATGTATCAACCTGAAATTCGTTCGGCGGAATGACGATATCCGAATCTTCTTCCTCGATTTCGGCAATCACGTCCACGCTCGCGAAGCTGGTATGACGCCGTTTGTTCGAGTCAAACGGCGAAATGCGCACAAGACGATGCACGCCGCGCTCGGCCTTCGTAAAGCCGTAGGCATTCTCGCCCTGCAAAAGCATTGTGACGCTTTTAAGCCCTGCGCCTTCGCCCGGAAGCGCATCGGTCACTTCGACTTCCCAGCCTCGTGACTCCGCCCAGCGTTGATACATCCGTGAGAGCATCTCAGCCCAGTCCTGCGCCTCGGTACCTCCAGCGCCGGCATTAATACTCAAAATGCAATTCTTGGAATCGTGAGGGCCGGTCAGGAACACCTTCAGTTCAAGGGCGTCCAGGCCGCTGATGAATTTGGCGACGTCCCGTTCGAGTTCCGCCTGCAACTGCGCTTGCGCTGCCTCGGGTTCGCCCTGGCCCAGTTCCACCAGGTCGCGGAAATCTCCAAGCTGTTTTTCCGCGGCCAGCAACGGCTCGATTTTGTTTCGGAGAGAATTGGACTCGTCGATGATCTGCTGCGCCCGCTCGCGATTGTTCCAGAAGCTTTCTTCGGCCATCAAGGAGTTCAGTTCTGCGGCGCGTTGTTGCCCTGCGGCAACGTCAAAGAAACCTCCGCAAATGCGAAAGTTTGTCAGCCGCAGTCTTTAACTGAACAGAAATGGTCTCGAACATCCGAAGAACATACCAATGAAAAAGGAAAAAGGAAAAAGGAAAAATGGGCACGGGGGCGGGGATGGGGCGTCTTGACACTGTTCTTGGTAGGGACGCTGCGCTGCGGCGTCCAGCGCCGCGTGCAGCGGCGCAACAAGCGGAATCGGACATCATTCCACGCATGTTCCGCCCGCTCTGCACGGGGCGGGGACAGCCTGTCCCCGCGATTCAGAACCACTTCACCTGACCCGCTTGTAGGCCGCGTGCCCTCACGCGGCGTCTTGCCTCCCATATGTCCCATCCGTCCCATTTTCCTTCCACCGCAATAAATTCTGTCACATTTCCCAAATCATCGGCATCTTATACGCAAATGAGATGAACTTTTCCATGAGCCGTCCAGAACCGAAAAGATTCGTGAGAACGCGCTTGCCGTCTTGGAGTGCGGTGGCAAGTCAACGCTCGCAAGTGGCGCTGCCACCGACACCGCTCGGGCGTCGTTGGACTTTCAAATGGCGATTGACGCTTCGAAGTGGTCCGACTCCCGACAGCAGCGTCATGAAACCGTTTACCGCACTGGCAATCCTTATCTGCCTGCTGTTCTTGCTCCCATGCGGTGCGGAAACCATTGTCCATCCCGCCGCGCCGATCGAAAATACGTTCATCCCAACGAATAACGACGGTCCGGGCATTTACGTGAAACTTCGCATGGAAAACGGCAAGGAATTGCTGTTCCTGGTCGATACCGGGCGTCCACACACATCGTTTGACAAATCTCTCGAACCGCTCCTGGGAAAACGCCTCGGCCACACCCTGTTCTTTGAACCGCTCGTGGACGGCCTCACGTTCGCTGACGTCTATAAAGCGCCCAAACTCTACCTTGGCGACACGCCACTTGTCACGGATTCCAGGATATGCGCGTATGATTGGCGCCGATACTATCCGGGAATGATGGGCGTGCTGGGCATGGACTGTTTGAGGCACTACTGCGTCCAATTCGACTTTGCCCAAAATAAAATACGATTCCTTGATCCCGACCACCTCGACTCGAGCAACCTGGGCACGCGTTTTCCGCTAACGATTATTTTTGGCCTCGTCATCGCGCGCGGCGATTGTTTTGGCGCCGGCAACATGCTTTTTTGTCCGGATACTGGCGATACAACATTTGACGCCACGATTAAGCCCTCGCTCTTCCGCCGCAAACTCAAAGAAAGGCCGTTTTGGACATATAATATGCCGCTTCCGAATGGCGATTCCACCGAACTGGCCGGTTTCACTAACTGTATTTTCGCGGGCCAAAGCTATACTCATCTCACCTTCAACCGATGGTACAGCCCATGGCCGGACGGCGACCTGATCGGTTTGCCATTCCTGGCGCGGCATTTGGTTACGTTTAATTTCCCGAAACGGATGATGTATCTGAAACAGGAAACCAGCGTGCCCCGTCTCGAGGATGATTTTCAGGCTGTAGAAGCGGTAAACTACTTCCAAAGCCTCGGCGACAAAAACGAGCTTCCGGGTTTATCCACAAACGACTGCGCCAGTGGCGGCTTCAAGCCAACGACTGCGTTTCCAACAAACTTTCCCATTACCGTGACATTCACCCTGAAAAAAAGTCCCGTTCCACATTGGATTGACCTGACGCCCCGTATCCAATCTCTCGTGGCCAACGGCGCGCGCTTTATTCGCGCCGATAATGCCATGGCCGGCTGCGATCCGGCGCACGGTTATTCCAAAAAGTTGAGAATCGATTATTCCGTTGGCAAAATTCGGCGAATGGCCGTGGTAACGGAGGGCCAAACCATTTACCTGCCCGCCGGCGCTCAAATCATCCGCGTCCACTATGGTTATCCCTACGGGACACGCCTGGATCCGTTGCATCCGGACCCTCCCATCGATGATTCCCAATATATCTATACGCTGGTAGAAAAATCACTCGACGGTCCCTGGCAACTTCAAAAGGCCGCACGCGCGGATAAGAAAGGCCACGTCGTCGAACAATATCATCTGGAGACACAGATTTCCGATTCGATCGGCGCGCGATAACAATCATCCTCATCCTCGTCCTCGCGATCCTTGCAGGCCGCGTGGGGGAAAAGGGGCGCCAGCCGCAGCAGCCCAAAACGTTGCGACGCGCTGCCGCTGGCCTTCGATTCTGTTCGTGCCGGAGGCACAACCGGAGATTAGCCAGACACGGAGTGTCTGGTTAACCGTCGATAAACTCTCCGTCCTGAAGGGACGGCGGAACTCACACTCATGGCTCTCATTTCACGCCCCACACCGGTTCATAGGACGCCCTCTCCCGATTTTTCCTTGCACGCATTAGAACCATGAACCGTCCGCTCGCGCTTGCCGTCTTGGAGTGCGGTGGCAAGTCCGCGCGACACCGCTTTCGAACGTCGTTGGACTTTCAAATGGTGATTGACGCTTGAAGTGGTCCGACTCCTCATTCGATGTTGGATGTTCAAAGTCGTCCGCAATTACAGAATATTGTCAAAAACCTGCAACAGAAGCAGCAGGACCAAAATTGAGCTCGCCCGGAGCGCGGCTGTGGGGGGGAAAAGGGGCGCCAGCCGCAGCAGCCCAAAACGTTGCGACGCGCCGGCTGGTCTCCGACGCAGCCGCGCTCCGAACACGGGTTCGCAGAAAGCCCTCTCCCGATTTTTTTCGGATGCATTGGGACCATGAATCTTCCCTGAAGTAGAGTAGGCCGGAATGGGCGGGTTGAAAGGCAGAGCCAATGACCGTCGCATTCCGACCCCTCATCAAACCGGACGGACGGATTTCCCGTATCCGGCTTTCCGAGTC
>Ga0335075_10000356_pt1 | contig 82094 bp, 53 predicted proteins | sample Lox_Sample_24_FD_206723 | JGI IMG/M metagenome (GOLD analysis project Ga0335075, IMG submission 206723) | Soil microbial communities from Loxahatchee National Wildlife Refuge, Florida, United States - Lox_Sample_2.4 | ecosystem: Environmental > Terrestrial > Soil > Wetlands | place: USA... | reverse complement strand
GAAGGCCGCGAGCGGATCACCGCGATTGCGGAAGCTGTGCGGGAGCGGTTTGGAATGTCGTGACGCCGGATACCCCATGCCGTACTGGGTCAGTTTGATTTTTTTTATCAGGCTTTGAATCATCAAATTCTGAAAACCGACCCGTTGCCTTCCAAGCGGCTCGCTTGACGTTTTTGCTTGCGGGCATCATTCTTGTCGTTCGGCTCTGCGCGAGAATTGCTGATGCCTGAAGGCAAAGGACTGTTGATCGTTTACACGGGCCCGGGCAAGGGGAAGACGACTTGCGCGCTGGGGACGGCATTTCGTGCGGTCGGGCAAGGCCTGCGCGTGCTGATGGTGCAGTTCATCAAGGGCTCTTGGCATTATGGCGAACTCGACGCCGCGAAGATGCTGGGCGATGATAAATTGGAGATTCGTCCCATGGGGCGGGGATTTGTGAAGCTGGGCGGCGCGGAAACCGATCCCGAAGACATTCGGCTATGCGAAGAAGCCTGGGAATTCGGCCGCGCCCAGATTGATAGCGAAAAGTATGACCTGGTGGTGCTGGACGAAATCAATTACGTGATCAGCTACAAGATGCTGGACGCGGGGCGGGTGGTCGAGGCGCTGCAGAAGCGGCCGGAGCGAATTCACGTGATTTGTACGGGCCGGAACGCGCATCCCAAGCTGGTGGAAGCAGCGGACCTGGTGACGGAGATGCGGGAGATCAAGCATCCGTACACGAAAGGGATTCTTGCGCAGCGCGGGATCGATTACTGAAGAAAGTTGAAAGTTGAAAGCGACTGTTTCCTCGATGACTATTGAAAGGCAGTTGAGAGTTCAGAGTCGAGAGTTGAAAGCAAACGGCCACGAGCCGGAGGGCTCGGAAGAAGGAAGGCGCTCGCTTTGACTCTTAGCTCTAAATTCTTAACTGTTGACTGGTTTCGTCGATGACTTGGTTCAAGCGGGACAAACAGGCACTGGAAAATCCGACGCCGGCCGAAGAGCGGCGCGTCCGCACGGAAGGCATGTGGACGAAATGCAACTCGTGCCGTGCGATCATCTGGAAAAAAGATCTCGAATCAAACTGGGAAGTGTGCCCGAAGTGCGAGCACCATTTCCGGCTGGGAGCGCGGCGCCGGGTGGACCTGTTGCTCGACGATGAGCCTTGGACTGAGCATGATTCGGATTTGGCGTCGAGCGATCCGCTGCAATTTGTCGATACGAAGCCATATTCGGAACGGTTGAGCGAGGTGCAGCGCAAGCTGGGAATGAAGGACGCGATTCTTACGGCCGAAGGGAAACTGAACGGGAGGGACGTGATTTGCTGCTCGATGGAATTCAAATTCATCGGCGGGTCGATGGGCGCAGTTGTCGGCGAGAAGGTGGCGCGAGCGGTGGAGCGATCGATTGCTCAGAAGCGGCCGTTGATCGTTGTGTCGTGTTCCGGCGGGGCGCGCATGATGGAAGGCGCGGTGAGCCTGATGCAATTGGCGAAAGTCTCCGCAGCTCTCGCGCGACTCGACGAAGCGCGCATTCCGTTTGTTTCAGTGCTGACCGATCCGACGACTGGCGGCGTAACGGCAAGTTTCGCGATGCTTGGAGATTTGAACATTGCGGAGCCTGGTGCGCTGATCGGGTTCGCCGGGCCGCGCGTGATCGAGCAAACGATCCGGCAAAAATTGCCCGACGGTTTCCAGACGGCTGAATTCCTGCTGGAGCACGGATTTCTCGACGCCGTCGTTCCGCGCAAAGAAATGAAGCGGTACATCTCACAGGCGCTCGACTTCTTCCAGAATGCGGCATGAATTATGAAGAGTCCGTCCGTTCGCTCTACGCGTTAGGACGCGAGCTGGCGTCGCCCCAGCAGGCCCGCGTACAGAAATTCGGCCTCGAGAATATCCGCGTTCTTTGCGCCGCGCTGGGCAATCCGCATCTTGCAGCTCCGTGCATGCATGTCGCCGGTACGAACGGCAAGGGCTCGACTGCGGCGATGATCGAATCGATTCTTCGCGCTGCAGGGTTCCGCACCGGCCTTTACACCTCGCCGCACCTGGAGCGGATCAACGAACGCATCCGCATCGACGGTGATGAAATTTCAGATGAGGCGTTCGCCAACGCATGGACACGCGTTCAGGCGAGCATCGAGTCGTTGCTCGCCAGCGGAAATCTCGCGGCACATCCGACGTTTTTCGAATGCGTGACGGCGATGGCGTTCGTTGCGTTTGCCGACAAGGCCAGGGCTGCGGATGCAAAACGGTTTTTCGCCGTGTACGAGGTGGGGCTCGGCGGGAGGCTTGATTCCACGAACATCGTGCAGCCGGAAGTTGCGGTGATTACTCCGATCGATTTCGATCACGAGAATTTTCTGGGTCATTCGATCGAGGAAATTGCGGGCGAAAAAGCGGGCATTATCAAGAGAGGCGTTCCTGTCGTCAGCGCCCCGCAGCGGCCAGAAGCGCGAGCGGTAATCGCACGGCGCGCGGCCGAGTGCGGCACAAAGCTGGTCGAAGTGACCGACGTTTGGCGCGTGGGCAATTTGACTTCACGAGACGGCTTTTACCGGGCGACCGCATCCCGAGCCGGAGATGGCGTCCAAGTTACGATTGCACCTTCGCTGCCGGGGAAATTTCAAGTTCAGAATGCGCTGACGGCAGCTACTACGGCTTTCGCGTTGCGCGAGGGTGGATTCGCCATTACCGACGAGGATGTCGAGGCCGGAATCTCCTCCGCACGATGGCCGGGAAGGCTCGAACGGCTTTCCGGTCCGCCTTCCGGGCGGGCGGCGATCTACCTCGATGGGGCGCACAATCCCGCAGCAGCCCGCGAATTGAAAACATTTTGGGAAGAGAACTTTGCGGGCCGCCGAATCCATTTGATTTATGGCGCGATGCGGGACAAGGCGGTCGACGAGGTCGCCGGACTGTTGTTTCCCATGGCGGAAAACGTCATCTTGACGCAGCCGCAGCAGTCGCGCGCGATTTCGGCTCAACATCTCGCGGAAATCGTCGCAGGGCTGGCTCGACACGCCGACGTTGTCCGCGATCCCGCACGAGCCCTTGAGCGGGCCATCGCCGATGCCGGGCCGAACGACGTGATCTTCGTGACGGGCTCGCTTTTTCTTGTCGGCGATATTCGGCGGTATTGGCTTAAGCGCGGAGAGCAGGGATCGAGCGCTAGCGCGTCGAATCCTCAGCGGTAGCTCCCGAAACGATATGCAGAAAGGCCGAGAGGTCCCTGCAAGAACGCTCGCCTCGATTTACACGAGATTCCTTCCTGCTGTGAAATGCGATGACAGCGCGGTATCCTCGATAACGCAACATCGGATAACGCATGATCGATATTCACTGCCATATTCTTCCGAAGCTCGACGACGGCCCGGAAACGATCGAGATGTCGTGCGAGATGGCGGAAATGGCCATCGCCGAGGGCGTGACGCATGTCATCGGAACCCCGCACGCGAATGATACGCACCGTTTTGATCCAGCGCTGGTGCGAAGCCGACGCGACGAACTTCAAGCGCGGTTCGAGGGAAGGCTTGCTCTAGCGACGGGCTGCGACTTTCACATGAGCTTCGATAATCTGCAGAGCATCCGCAGTGGCGCAACGCGCTACACGCTGAATCAGAAGAATTATCTTCTCGTGGAGTTCGCGGCCTATTCGATTCCGCCTTCGATGGATCAGGCGCTGCACGAGCTGCAGCTTGCAGGCTTGCGGCCGATCGTCACGCATCCGGAACGCAATCCGCTGCTTCGAGCGCAGCAGGACCGGCTGTTCCAATGGGTCCGCCAAGGCTGTTACGTTCAGGTCACCGCAGGTGCGCTGCTCGGCAAATGGGGCGGGGCGGCGCAAGAAGCGGCCGAGCGGTGGCTCGATGGAGGCGCCGTGCATTTTCTCGCGAGCGATGCGCACGACGTGACGTCGCGTCCGCTGAAGCTAAAGGAACCATACGAAGTCGTGTTGAAGAGAAACGGCGAGGACGTGGCCCGCGCGTTGTTAATTGAAAACCCGCTGGCGGCATTCGAAGGGCGCGACCTGGCGCACGTACCTGAACTAAGCGAGGAGTTTGGTCCACAAGACGAGGCGCAGGCTAAAAAGCGTAAGCGATTCTGGTTCTTCTAAGCTCAGGCTGACTTTGGAGTTGTGACCAAACCACGCATCCCTTCGTAGACTTGCGGTCGCGGCAGTTGCGGAATCTTCTGCGTCGCAGGATCATCTAAGGTGCGTTTGGATAACCGTAACCCTGCCCAGTTGTGGAGGAGCCATGGCTTCGATTCCCATCCCTGTACCGAGCGCGTTGGACGCTCGTACGCAAGCTTTTCCGGTTCTGAGCGAGTCGCAGATGAGCCGAGTGCGTCAGGTTGCAAAGCCGCGTCGCGTTGCGGCGGGCGACATTCTGTTCGAGCCCGGCGATACCAACATTCCGTTCTTCGCATTGGTTTCCGGAAGCATGGAGATCGTACAGCCGACCTTTACGGGCGAGGACCCTATCGCAAAGCACGAACCGGGGGAGTTCACCGGCGAAATCACCATGATTTCGGGACGCCGGAACCTGGTGCGCGGGCGCGTCACAGGGCCTGGTGAATTTCTTGAATTGAACAACGACGCCCTGCGGACACTGATCGCGAAAGACGCGGAGCTGAGCGAGATATTCATGCGCGCGTTCATTCTCCGCCGCGTGGAGCTGATTAAGCGAAATCAGGGCAGCATCGTTCTGATGGGCTCGATGCATTGCGCCAACACGCTGCGACTTCGCGAATTTTTGACCCGCAACGGGCAGCCCTACACGTACATGGACCTAGACACCGACAAGGGGGCACAGGAACTGCTAGACCGCTTTCAAGTGAAGATCGAGGAAGTGCCGGTGGTGATCTGCAACAATACCGGCAACGTGATGAGGAATCCGTCGATTCAGAAACTGGCGGACTGCATCGGATTCAACCTCGACATCGACGAGACGCAAATCCGCGACTTGATTATCGTGGGCGCGGGGCCTTCGGGACTGGGCGCAGCAGTGTATGCAGCCTCCGAGGGGCTGGACGTGCTGGTGATCGAAACGATGTCGCCAGGAGGGCAAGCGGGTTCAAGCTCGAAGATCGAGAATTATCTTGGTTTCCCGACTGGAATTTCCGGACAGGAGCTTGCTTACCGCGCTACCACGCAAGCTGAAAAATTCGGCGCAAGAATGATGGTTGCGCACGATGTGGTGAAACTCGATTGCTCGAAGCGACCATACAAGGTGGTGCTCGACAACGGCAATTCGTTAGCGGCGCGGGCAATCGTTATCGCGACGGGCGCCCAGTACAACAAGCTCGCTCTGCCGAATCTGGCAGAATTCGAAGGGCAGGGCGTCTACTACGGCGCGACGTACATGGAAGCACAGTTGTGCGAGGCGGAAGATATCGTCATCGTTGGCGGGGGAAACTCGGCAGGTCAAGCGGCCGTTTACATGACGCAGAGCGCACGCAAAGTATATATGCTGGTACGCTCCGGCGAACTTTCCGATACGATGTCGCGATACCTGATCCGGCGCATCGAAGAGAATCCCGCAATCGAGCTGCATTACCGCACGGAGATTACGGCGCTCGATGGCGGCACGCACCTGGAGCGGATCACCTGGCGTGATAAAAAGACCGGCGAGACGTCCACGCATGACATTCGGCACTTGTTTGTCATGGCGGGCGCTTCGCCGCGAACCGGCTGGCTGCAAAACTGCCTCGCGCTCGACGATAAAGGCTTTATCCTCACGGGCCGCGATTTGGACTTTGTGCGCGACGGACATAATTGGGAGCTGCAGCGGCCTCCGTTAATGCTCGAGACCAGCCTGGCGGGCGTGTTCGCGGTGGGGGACGTACGTGCGGGGAACGTGAAGCGGGTCGCGTCGGCAGTGGGTGAAGGTTCGATTGCGATTCATCTGGTGCATCGCGCGCTGGCGGAGATGTAGTCGCTATAATTTGGCGGGGTCGCCTCGGTACAATTTTGGCGTCGTGTGCGAGACGGGTAGTTGCGCAATTTTCCGCGTGTTTGCTACGATAAATGGTGCTGGCGGGCTGCATCCCGATAGGGAGCGGCACCGGAGGCAAAAATGAGCGCAACTCCCCTTTCGGGCAGCCCGAAAGTAACCGTCCCCGAAATCCTTTCCAGGAAGAATCTCCGAAACGGGTCATCCGAAGCGAAGGAACCAAGAAAAATAACTTGCCTGACGGCGTACGACTATCCGTCGGCCCGCCTGCTCGATGAGGCCGGCGTCGACATTCTGCTGGTGGGCGATTCGCTGGCGATGGTCGCGCTCGGCTATGAGAGCACACTGCCGGTGACGATCGACGAAATGTTGGTGTACGTGCGCGCGGTGCGACGCGCTGCGAAACACGCGCTGCTTGTGGCTGATATGCCGTACGGGAGCTATCACGTTTCGCTCGAGGAATCGGTGCGCAATGCGATTCGCCTGGTGAAGGAAGGCGGCGCGGAGGCAGTGAAGATCGAGGGCGGCGAGCGGCGTATGGAGTTGATCGCGCGCCTGGTGGACGCGGAAATTCCCGTGATGGGGCACGTTGGGCTAACGCCACAGTCGGTGAACGCCATGGGCGGCTTCCACGTTCAGGGCAAGACGGCCGATGCGGCGCGGCAACTGGAGCGTGACGCTCGGGCGGTGGAAGCGGCAGGCGCGTTTTCGATCGTTCTGGAATCGATGCCGCGCGAACTGGCTGCTCGGATCACGCAATCGCTGCGGATTCCAACGATCGGAATCGGCGCAGGACCGGATTGCGACGGGCAGGTTCTGGTGTTCCACGATCTCGTAGGGCTGACGATGGGCCATCGGCCGAAATTCGCGCGACGGTATGCCGATCTTGCGTCGGAGATTGCGCGAGCCGCATCCGATTATTGTGCGGACGTGCGCGAGGGGCGCTTTCCGTCGGATGCGGAGTCGTATCATTCACCCGCTGAAGTTCGCGACGAGATCGTGAAGAGCACGAAGTGAAGGACGCCCGGAGGAAACATGACGGCCGACGATTTTCGGGTGCTGTACGACTACAACAGTTGGGCGAACCATCGGACGCTTGATTCGTGCGCGGCGCTTACTGCCGAGCAGTTCACGCGCGACATGGTATCGAGTTTCCGCTCCGTGCGCGACACGCTGGCGCATATCTACGGGGCGGAATGGCTGTGGCTCGAACGGTGGCACGAGAGAGCCCCCGCGACATTGCCATCCCCGGCGGATTTTCCGAATTTGGAAACGCTGCGCACGCGGTGGACGGAACACGATCGCAACCTGCGGGCGTATATCGACGCACTGACTCCCGCGACGGTTCAGCGAGTGATCAAATACAAGAACACGCGCGGAACAGCGTACGAAGGCCCGATCGAGCCCATGCTGTCTCACGTGATTAACCACAGCACCTACCATCGCGGGCAGGTGGTGACATTGCTGCGGCAACTCGGCGTCACGCCGGTAACGACCGACCTGATTGGGTTCCACCGAGAACGGGCCGCGCAGCCGATTGCGTGACAGGTTTCTCGATTTTTGCAGGACGGTGCGTTAGCGCCTCCCAGGCGAGGGCCACCAGACCGAACCGTCTTTTGTTTGCAGCCTCCATTTGCTCTCCGATCGGAGACAAGCGAACTGGCATGGAGCGGCTGCCTTGCTGCGTTCCGCTGGGCAATCGAATTTAAGAGACCGGATACCTGGCTGCGCCTTTGGATATGCACGCGCGCCCTGAAAGGCACGGGAGCACCGGCCTGGAATCGCAGTTTTCAACTGGCCCGCTAACAAGAAGGCCGCTCGTTGCCGGTTCGCCTGACAGCGATCGAAGCGCAAAGGGAGACTGCAAGACAAAAAGCCGTTGCCACCACCGTGCTGTCTCGTCCTTCAACTGGCCGGCTAACCCGATGTAATGCCGAGATCAGTGGACGAGATCCGAGGCGAAGACGAGGCGGATGCCGCACTTCTCGAGTTGAGGGACGGTTGCTGCGAGGGCGGCGATCGTCGCAGGATGTGGGTGGCCGATGCTAATGGCGGAACCGTTCTTTTCCGCATCGCGAGCGGCGAGTTCAATCTGTTTGCGTACGGCGCTCACAGTGACAGTGTCGTCGAGGAAGACTTTGCGTGCTGCTGCGCGAACGCCCGCCTGTTCCGCAGCGGTGTAGGCCACGGTAGCCGCGGTCGTACGGCTGTCGATAAAAAAGAGCCCTCGCGCGCGAAGATCGGGCATCAGCTCGTTCATCAGGGCCGGATCCGCAGTTGCGAGCGATCCTTCATGATTGTTCACACCCACAACGTGCGGCACGGTTTCGAGCATCCCCGCCAAAATTGATTGCACCTGTTGCGCGTTCATCCCGACACGCAGTTCGATTCTTTCCTGCTGCGCCGCTGACGGTACGGACTGCATCGGGAGGTGCAGGATCACTTCATCACCGCGACGGAACGCTTCCTCGGCGACTTCCGCAGAAAGCGGAAGGTGCGGGATCACGGAGACGGTGACACGGAAAGGCAGGGCGAGCACGCTGTGCACCGCGGCCCGATCGTATCCCATATCGTCAACAATGATGGCCAGGCGTGGTCCACGCGACGCTGAAGAACCGTACTCGAAGGTGAGCGGCGTGACGATGTGGATCGAATGTGTGGGGATTCCACGCGATGAAAAATCCAGCACGACGACGCCGTCCGACGCGCTGCGGGCGATTGAAAGGTCGTGCCGGCGCGCGACGCGCCCCATCGCGTCTTCGAGAGAGCGCGTCTGTGAGGCACTGGACGTCGACATGTAGATGGCGTCGGCAAACTGCGCCGCACTGCCGGACGCGTGCATCAGCGGCCGAATCTCGATCTGCGATTTCGGCCCGAGAATCTTGCGGGCTGACGCGACGATTTCCTGGGTGATGCGCTCCACGGCGGCGCGGGAAGTCTTCTTCTTTGCGCAGCCAGCGAGGATGGAAATGACGGCAAGCGCAAAAATGAAGGCGTAGGAGCGGGTACCACGTGAGCGAACACACCTGCGACGACTGAACGAGAATTTTGGGAGCGGGGACCGGCGCCCGCGTTTGGCTAGCACGTGCGCCGGTTAAGCAGCCTTCTTCTGTTGCGAGGCGCTTGAATTCTGCAGAAGGTCGAGCGCCTTCTTCAGCACAGGATCATCGGGAGAAACCACCTGTCCTAGCGGCGGGGCCGGCGGACCGACCTGCTCGAGTTGCGCGTAGCTATCCGGCGTATTTCGCACGGTGACACTCGGAGCCACGCCGTCGACGGGAATCTCCTTCCCGTTCGGCGTGTAATAGTTCGCGACGGTCAGCACGAGGGCGGCTCCGTCGTCGAGGGGAATCACCTTTTGCATCGAGGCGGTGCCGTAGGTGCGATCGCCGACTGTGTCGCCGCGATGATTGTCGGCTATGGCGCCGGCGAAAATTTCCGCCGGGCCTGCGGTACTGTTGCCGATCAGGACCGTAACCGGATCGGTCCACACGACCTTCGAAGGATCTGCGGACGAAGTTTCGGTGGTGACCGTCTGGCCTTTCAGCGTCGCGATCGTACCCGACTGCAGGAACAGTTGCGCCGTTTCGATGCCTTCGTTTGCGACCCCCGAAGAGCAATCGCGCAAATCGATCACCAGTTTGTGCGCGCCCTGCTGGTGGAAGCGCATCAGGGCCTCGCGAATCTGCTTCGACGTTCCATCATCGAAGGCCGGGACACGAAGATAAGCGACGCCGCCCTGAAGGCGCGTCTCCACAACCTTCGGGCCGGGGACTTTTTCGAGCGTGAAAGTTACCGGCTGCGACTCGGTTTCGCCGCGGCGGATCGCCGCCATTTTGATGACAGCCAGCTTAACCACTTTGCCGGGCTCGCCCGAGAGAAGCATCTGGGCCTGGTCGACCGTCATTTGTGCGGTGGTGAAACCGGCGATTCGCTCGATGATATCGCCAAACTGGAGCCCGGCCTTAGCGCCGGAGCTATTCGGCAGCGCAGAAATCACGGAAATGTATCCATCGCGTTTTGTAAGCGTCAGTCCCGCGCCGGCTGACGGATTTGCTGCCGTTTCTTTTTTGTAATCCGCGTATTCGAGCGGGCTCATATACCCGGACTGCGGATCAAGCGAGTCGACGAGCCCGTGCAGGGCGCCAGCCGTGACTTTGTGCATGTTGGGATCGTCGACGTAGTAGCGCTGGACGCTGCTGAGGACCTCGCTATATACGGTCAGAGCGCGAAACGCATTGTCGTTGGATGAAGAGCGAGCGCGGACGTAGCCGGTAGTCACATAGGCGACGACCAGCAGAGAGAGTGCAATCACGATCTTTTTCGTCAACGAATTCATTTCCCGCCCTTTCATTCCAATGCCTGCGGCTAGATACCACCTTAAAATCTGATGCGCCGACACCCTATACCGTCTCTCGGGTGATCTGCAGCGATTCTGCCATTATACGGGAATTTCGAGGATAGCTACAGCCGCCAGCGTTCTATTCGCGAAACTGTCCGCGATCAATCGTGCGACATGTGCTGCGGCTGGGAGCCGATCTGCCCACGGTGAGCGATCGCAGTGTCGTGAGCTGGTTCGCCCGCAGGGCTCAACTCACGAACGGGGCCTCGCGCCTTCTCGCGCCAACGCAGGAAGACGTCCATGTACGTGTAGAAGACCGGCGTGAGATACAGCGTGACGAATTGAGCGAACACGAGGCCGCCGACGACACAGAGCCCCAGGGGACGGCGCGCATCGGCGCCTGCCCCAACTCCAATGGCGATGGGAATCGTGCCCATGATCGCGGCGGCGGTGGTCATCATGATTGGGCGGAAGCGGATCATGCTGCCCTGATATGCGGCTTCGGCCGCCGAATCGCCCGTCGTTCGCTGGTGCTCGAGAGAGAAGTCGACCACCATGATCGCGTTTTTCTTCACGATGCCGATCAGCATGATAAGCCCGACAAAACCGTAGATATCGAGCTGCATGTGGAAGAGCGTGAGCGTTGCCAGGCCGCCGAACACCGCAGCGGGCAAACCGGTGAGAATCGTTACGGGATGGATGTAGCTCTCGTATAAAATTCCTAACACGAGGTAGATCACAAGAACCGCGGTGACCAGCAAGAGGCCCAATCCCGTGAGGGACTGTTGAAATGCCTGCGCGCTGCCCTGGAAGCTTGTCGTGATGGAAATTGGCAGAAGCTGTTTTGCCAGATTCTGAACGTCGTTGACAGCCTGGCCCAGCGCTACGCCGGGGGGCAGATCGAATGAAATCGTCACCGACGGCAGCTGCCCGGTGTGATTCACCGTTAGCGGGCCGAGGCTGGTGGTGAATTTGGAAACTGCGCTGAGGGGAACGAGCTGACCCGTGTTCGAGCGGATGTACAGGTCGTTCAACGTATTCGGATCGCTCTGAAACTGATCCTGAACCTGCAGAATTACCCAGTATTCGTTATTTGGCGTGTAGATCGTGGAGATTTGCCGTTGACCGTAGGCGCTGTAAAGCGCGGTCTCCACCTGTCCTGGCGTGACACCGAGCGCCGACGCCTGATCTCGATCGACAACGACGTTCGCCTGCGGATTCTTGATCTGCAAGTCGGTCGTGACGTCGGAGAGGTCGGGCATCTTCTGCATCTTTGCTTCCATAAGCTGCGCGAACTTGTAAAGATCGTCCTGATCAGGGCTCGAAAGGGTGAACTGGTATTGACTCTTCGTCAGGTTTCCGCCGATGCGAATTGCCGGCGGATTTTGCAGGAACACACGCACGCCGGGGACGCGGTTCAGCTTCGGCTGCAGTTCGTCTATGATGTCCTGGATGGTCATATGGTGCTCGAACACCGGCCGAATGAAACCGACAATGGAATCGAGCACGGCCGTACGGCCAAAATCCGCAACGAGATGATCGTAGGCGGGGCTGTCGCTCCAAGGCCGATCGTTCGGCTCCTTCAGGTGAACATACGCGCTGCCGTTGTTCAGCCCGTTGCTATTCGAATCGCTGATGTCGGAGAAGAACTCAAGCGTATTGGGGTCCGCATTGATCACCTGATTGACGGCTTCCTGGTGCGCCTTCATTGCGTCGAACGAAATTCCCTGATTCGCCTCGGTAAACGCGACGATTTCCGAGGTGTCCTCTTGCGGCATGAAGCCCTTGGGGATGATCCAGAATTCCCACGCTGTTCCAAACAGCGTTAACAATCCGAACAGCATGACCAGAACGCGGTGCCGGAGCGCCCAGCGCAACGTCAGTCCGTACCAGCGAAGCGAGGTGTCGAGCGTACCTTCGAGCCATCGATAGAACCAGTTCTGTTTCTGCTCATGTCCGGACCGCAGATAGCGGCTGCAGAGCATGGGCGTCAGCGTTAATGAAACGAAGCCCGAAACCAGCACCGCCGAAATAATCACCACCGCAAACTCGTGCAGCAGCCGCCCGAGAATTCCGCCCATGAAGAACACCGGGATGAACACGGCGGCCAGCGCCAACGTCATAGAGATGATCGTGAACCCGATTTCTTTCGCGCCGTCCAGGGCGGCTTCGAGCACACCTTTGCCCATCTCCAGATGGCGCACCACGTTTTCGAGCATAACGATCGCGTCGTCGACGACGAAACCCACCGATAGCGTGAGCGCGAGGAGCGATAAGTTGTCGACGGTGTAGCCGAGCAGGTACATCACGGCAAACGTCCCAATAATGGCCATCGGCAGTGCGAGGCTGGGAATCAAGGTGGCTGAAGCGTTCCGTAAAAACAGGAATATAACCAGCACCACCAGCACGATCGCCAGGAACAACGTGAACTTCACATCGTTCACCGAGTCGCGGATCGAAATCGATTTGTCGTACTCGACAGCCAGATTCATCGCGGGCGGCATGATCGACCGGAACTTCGGCAACATGCTTCGCACTGCGTTCACAATCTCGATGGTGTTGCTGCCGGGCTGCCGTTGCACGGCCAAAATGATTCCGGGCACCGCATTGATCCAGTTCATCACGCGGTTGTCTTGCACGCTGTCCGTGACCGTCGCCACCTGGTCCAATCGCACCGGTGCGCCATTGCGGTACGCCACGATGAGCGGCCGATAGGGTGCTGCCTTCATGAGCTGTCCATTTGACTGGACGTTGAACGCCTTATGGGGCCCGTACAGGGTTCCCATCGGCATATCAACGTTCGCGTTCTGGATGGCGGTCGCGACTTCGTCGATCCCAATCTGCCGGCTTGTCAGCTCTTCAGGGTTTACCGCAACTCGGACGGCATACTTCATTGACCCGAACACGCCAACCTGAGCGACGCCCGGGATCATCGAGATCTGCTCGCCCAGCAGCGACTCCGCATAGTCGTCCACTTCCGAGAGCGGAAGCGTAGGAGAAGTCAGCGCGAGAAACAGAACGGGCGAGTCGGCGGGATTCACTTTGCGAAACGTCGGCGGCGTGGGCATGTTGGGCGGCAGCTGATTTGACGCCGAGGTGATCGCGGCCTGCACGTCCAGCGCGGCTGAGTCAATATTCCGGCTTAGATCGAACTGGAGGGTAATTTCGGTATTGCCAAGCGAGCTGGTCGACGTCATCGAACTCAGGCCCGCAATTGTGGTGAACTGCTTTTCAAGCGGCGTGGCGACAGCCGAGGCCATTGTTTCCGGGCTTGCTCCCGACAAGTTCGCGGAAACCTGGATCGTGGGGAAATCGACGTTAGGCAGGTCGCTGACCGCAAGGTCGCGATAACCCAGGATCCCGAACGCAAGGATGGCCAGCATAACGAGGCTGGTCATCACCGGCCGCCGGATGAATAGTTCTGTGACGTTCATGGGGACCTAAAGCCTGACGCCGATCAGAGGTTCTTCGTGAAATAGACTTTCGTGCCTGCTATCAGTCGGACCTGCCCGTCCGTAACCACCGTTTGCCCCGGCTGCAACCCCTCGGCGATCTCCGTGACTCCATTAACGGTTCGGCCTACCTTCACCTTCTGCACGATCACGGTTTTGTCCGGCTTGACGATGAAAACGTAATCGCCTTCCTGCCCCGTCTGCACCGTTTGCGACGGCACTACAATCGCATTTTCCTGTTCCGACAGCCGCAGCGTCACGTCTGAAAACTGCCCAGGCCACAGGCGGTGATCCGAATTCGGGAAAGAAGCCATCAACTGAATCGTGCCGGTCGTCGCATCCACCGTGTTGTTGATGAACGTCAGATGTCCCGTTTCGGGCCGCGAATCGCCCCGGGGAACCGCCTGCACCGGCAGTTGCTCGCGCGCCATAAATTGTTTGATGTCGTCCAGATATTGCTGGGGAACCGAGAAGTTCACGTACATCGGCGAAACCTGATTGATCACCACCAGCACCGGGACGTCGTTCGCCTTCACCGCGGCGCCCGGATATACGAGTTGCGCTCCCGTGACGCCGCCGATGGGCGCATAAATCGAGCAATAAGAGAGCTGAATCTTTGCGGTCTCGATCCCCGCTTCGTCGGCGGAGACCGTTGCGTTGGCCGAGGAAGCGGTCGCGAGATATTGGTCGTACTGTTCGCGCGGAACGATGCCGCCGTCATAGAGCTGTTTGTAGCGGCCAACCTGCGACTCGTCGAGTTGCGCCTGTGCCTTATCTCGGGCGAGATTGGCTTGCGCCTGGGCCAGCGCCGCCAGAAACGGCCGGTCATCCAGAGTAACCAGCAAATCGCCCTGCTGAACGTACTGGCCAGGGCGGTAATGCAGCTCTTTGACGATGCCCGCGACTTGCGACTCGATCGAGACCGTCTTGAAGGCCTGACCGGTGCCGATCGCCGTCAGATTGATGGGAATACCCTTGCGGGTGACCTGCGCCACAACCACCGGTACAGCCTGATCGGCCGGAGGCGTGTCGCCGCGGTCGGCGCACCCCGCCAGCACAACGAGAATGGGCAAAGCCGCTACCAGCAGCAACTTGACAGCTCGAAACGGAGTATTGCGCAGGTTCATGGGCATACGCGAACTATAAAGTATAGCATCACGCCCGGGACAGATTTGGCGTCTCCACGGCACTGGCCAGAGCACTTCGATTGCTTTACAGACGGGTCTTCAGGAAGAAATTAATGCGGCTTCGGAGCCACGCGCCCCGCAACCCTCTTCAAAATTTACTTTCACCCGCTGCAATTCCGTGCGGCGACCGTTCCGTTTTCCAAGTCTCTAATTGAGAAGTCCGCGCCTCATAATTCGTGCCGTCGCGGGGACACAGTACAACCTTCCCGGGGGCGAACGCTTATGAGACGCACCACGATGCGAAGACGTTTCCGTGCCTCGAGAACCTTTTGACTACTGCGTCGCCGTGAAAGCTCCCTTGTGTAAGCGCACTTCGGGACGCGATCCGGCGTGATGCTCGATCGCCATCACATCGAAGCGGCAATTCGCCGATTCAATCCTTCGCACACGTAAAAACTGCCGGGCCATCCGCGAAAGGTTGCGCCGCTTTTCCCAGTTCACCGCGTCTTCCGGGCGGGTCGGCGGCATTTTCGACGAATCGCTTGCCGCCGATGCGGCGCGCGTCTTCACCTCGACAAAGGCGAGTACGTCGCCGTCGTACCCTACGATGTCGATCTCGCCTTTGATTCCCGGCGCGCGGAAATTACGCGCCACCAGAACATATCCGTGGCGCCGCAAATACCAGTAGGCGTAAGTCTCTCCGCGAACTCCGGTCCGCAGCGCGCGTTCCTTGGGTGTCGCTTCGCGTCCGTCGGCGTCAACGAGCCCTTTTCGCGCTGCAAAATCTACCCAAGCAAACATCAATCGCGCCAGCATGCTGTCCTCGTCCAAATCAAACCAGTCATTGAGGCTCGCTCTTTCGTCCGCCCACCCACATCATGACGGTCCACCGCCCTTCGACATCCTCTACCTTCAGTCCTCGCGACGTGCACTCGCGAATCGCTTCGCCGGGCGCAATCGAGCGACCTTGCCATGTGTCGAGGCGGCGAACCCTGACGAATGGCAATCGCATCCCGCCAAAGCGTTTCTCTGTCAATCCTGCTTCAATCGCCGTGGTGCCAAATTTCAGCGCAGACAGGCCTTTCATCTGCAGGCGGAAAACCCCGCCTGGCCGCAGAACGCGCGCTGTTTCGGAAAAATAGTTCAGGATGGCGGCCTTGTCCGGCACATGTTGAAACACTGCGAAAGAGAAGACGAAGTCCACACTCGCGCTCGCGATGCCCGAGAGATCGGCGCCCGAAACAGTGCGAAATGTCGCGTTGGGTATGGCGTATTCTGAGGCTTTTCGAACCATTTCCGGCGAGACGTCGACGCCCATATACGTTGCGAAATCCTGCGCCATCCAGCGCGCTATCCGCCCAATCCCGCACCCGATTTCGAGCGCTGCTTTTCCTGGCGGCTCGAATCCCATCCTGCGGAAAAATGCGAGCACGAATCGCCGGTAATCGACGCGGCCTGATTCGAAGAACGCTCCCTCGTCGTTGGGGATGTCCGGCCAGTTGATGTAGTGTCGAGCATCTTCTTTCGCGCGGGCGTCCCAGTCGCGCCGAATCGCTTCAAGACAGCCCGTATCCGGTCTGTCGCTGCCCGGAACTTCCATCACTTGATAACCTCGAATGTGAATTCCAACAGCTTTCCGCGAATGACAAAGCTCAAGTACTGCTCCCAGAACTGCCGGAAAATGCGACTGTGATTCACCAGGAATTCAAATCCCAGAAACCGCCACACGCGCAGCAACTGCACCCGGAGTTTCACCTCGCGCATCCGCGCCGTCGTGTACCACATTTCGTTTCCGTGCCTGCCGCCGGGATAGAAATAATGGAACGAATAACTGTTCAGGTGGCGGCGGTGGGTTGGGTCGGTGAACGAGTTGCAGTCCGTGTAATGCGGCGTCAGAATGAAGATCGTTCCACCAGGTCGCGTCACGCGATGAAATTCTTCCATGGTTGCGATTGCATCCGCTACGTGCTCGATCAGGTGTTCGCCGCGAACCTGGTCGAATGAATCATCACGAAAGGGCAAGCTTCCCTTGTCGAGATGGCACAGCACGTCCGCCGCCGTATTCGCGTTCATGTCCAGCCCAATCGAGCCGGGATACTTTTTTGGCCCGCACCCTACGTCCAGTATTCGAGGCACACTTCCTCCGGCTCCGTTGCCGGCGAACGAAGCCGCCGAGATGATGCGGGAGACCCGCCGAAGATGTCACGAAGAAAATAAACAGCGGAAAATTGATATGATGTCGTGCCATGCTGTGGCGCAAGAACTACGACGAGACGCGTTATATCCCGGACAAGTGGTTCCGGGACAGCGTTTTTTTTGGGCCCTACAAATGGACCGCGCAGCGCGGTGAATATGTTTGGTGGCGGATGCGTGGCAGCCCGCCGCCGAAAGTGCCGCACATCGTCAAACAGCGCGCGCTCTCCGAATTCGGCGAACGCTTCAACTTGCGTGTGATGGTCGAGACCGGGACGAACCTCGGGAACATGATCAACGCGCAGAAGGACCATTTCCGCGAAATCTATTCGATCGAGCTCGACACGTGGCTGGCGGCTCGGGCGAAACGCAAATTCGCTGGCAATCCCAACATCCACCTATATCAAGGAGACAGCGGTAAGGTTCTGCCCGCCATCATTCCTCTGATTAAAGAGCCCGCGCTTTTTTGGATCGACGCACACTGGGGCGACATCGATGCGCCCGTCAAGAAGGAATTGGAGTGCATTTATCGGCATCCCGTCCGCGATCACGTGCTGCTCATCGATGACGCCCGCTATTTCGACGGCCATGGCGACTACTACTCGATCGAGGAACTCCGCGAGCACGCCGCCCGCGAATATCCCGGCAGCGTCGTCGAAGTAAAAGACGACATCATCCGCATCTACAAACCGAAATAGGCTCTGAACCTGTGGGCTGCCCTGCGGAGCGCTCTTTAATCATCGGGTGTGACAAGCTATTTGACCTAACAGATACACGGGAGTACAACGTCGGTGATCCCGACGTGAAACTATGCATACGTGTCAAGCGTAGAAGGATGCAGGGACTGAACGACAATCGCGCCAGCTTCTGAATCCAGTACAGGGGTGTCGGATGAGCCGCGGTGGCATGTCGATTCGAGAGCCGGTAGGGATGGCGCTCGAGACCATGCGCGCTCACAAGATGCATTCGTTCCTGACCCTGCTGGGGATCATCCTCTCGGTTTCCACACTGATCGTAGTGATCTCGCTGATTTCGGGCGTCAATCGGTACATCCAGGACCGCGTGGCGAACCTTGGGTCGAACGCCTTCATCGTCACGCGATTCCCGATCATCACGGAAACGACCGAGTACGTGAAGGCGCTGCGCCGCAACAGGCTGGTCACCTGGGACGACTACGAGTCGCTTCACGACAATCTAAAGCTGCCGAGACGCATCGGGGCACAGGTAGGAACATCGGGACGAGCTCGGTTTGGAACACAAACAGTGGAACAGACGAGCATCCGCGGCGTGACCGCCAGCATGGGCGATATCGATGTGGAACAGCCGGCCGCCGGCCGGTACATAACCGAGATCGACAATCAATACCGCTCGAACGTGACGATGATCGGAAACGACATTGCGACGAACCTGTTTCCCGGCCTCGATCCGATTGGGCGCGAACTGATGATCGACGGCCGCCCGTTTACGATTGTCGGCGTGGCGAAACCGATCGGGTCGGTGATGGGGCAATCGCAGGACAACTTCGCCTACATCCCTATCCAGACCTACCTGGCGATCTATGGCGCGCGTCAGGGCATCGATATTTACGTCCAAGCCCGCGGCGCGGAGTGGATGGACCGCACGCAGGACGAAGCGCGCGCTTTGATGCGAGCGCGCCGACACTTGAGTCCCGACGCGAAGGACAGTTTTGGCATCCTCGATTCGGCCTCGCTGATGGACCTGTGGAAACAGCTTACGGGCGTGATCGCGATGGCGATGGTCGGCATCGTTTCGGTGTTCCTGGTAATCGGCGGCGTAGTGATCATGAACGTGATGCTGGCCAGCGTGACAGATCGAACGCGGGAAATCGGGATTCGGAAGGCGGTGGGCGCGAGGAAGCAGGACATTCTGCTGCAGTTTCTCACCGAGTCCGCGTTCATGGCTGCCATGGGTGGCGTGATTGGCGTCGTGATCGCGTACGGGATTGCAGGACTTGTGCTGGCGGCGACCTCTGTGCCGATGCACGTCCCGATCGTGGCCGTGATCATCGCGGAATTGATTTCGGCAGCGGTGGGGATGTTTTTCGGCGTGTACCCAGCGCAGAAGGCTGCGGGACTGCAGCCGATTGAGGCGCTGCGGTTTGAGTTGTAAGGCAGAAGTTTGAAGGCAGAGGCCAGAAGCGGGACGACGCGAGGCGAGAGGCGCGGGCAGTGAAAATTCAGCTTGGCGAAGACGTGAAGATGGCGCTCGGGACGCTGCGCGAAAACAAGATGCGCTCGTTCCTGACGGTGCTGGGCGTCGTGATCGGAATCACGGCGCTCCTCTCCGTTGTGTCGATTCTGGTCGGCGTGTACAGCAACGTAACGGCAATGATGAACGATTACGGTCCGGATACACTGTTCGTTTTCAGATTCGATCCCGGGATTCACACCGGGCGGCTGAGTCCGGACGAACTGTCGCGCAAATCGCTTACGCTGGATGATGCGGAGGCCATCGACGAACTTTGCCCCGCAGTGAAGATGGTTTCCGCCAGCATATTTCCCCGATTCGATCCGACTGCACAGCAACCACCCGTGGATGCGCGATACCACGACAAAGAAGTGGACGGCGTGAATTTTTCCGGCACACTTCCCGAAACCGAGCAAGTGTTCAACGAAGCTCCGTCGCGGGGGCGTTTCTTTACCGAAGCCGAAAATATGCATCGCTCCGACGTGGCGCTGATCGGTTCCGACATCGCGAAGGGGCTGTTTCCGGGCGGCGACGCCCTGGGCAAGAGCGTCGTCGTTGCGGGCGACTCGTATCAGGTGATTGGGGTGCTCGAGCCGCGGAAAGGGCTTCTGCAAGCCCAATCCGCGAACGAGGAAGTGCTGGTGCCGTATCGGACCTACCAAAAACATCATGCCGAAGCCCCGGACAATTTCATCGGCGCGGTGGCTTTCCCGGGAAAAATGTCGGAGGCTCAGGACGAAATTCGCGGATTGCTGCGCCGCAGGCGTCACGTGGCGTGGGACAAGCCTGACAATTTCGGCATTTCGAGCGCGCAAGCGATTGCGGATCAGTTCAAGCAGATCACTTCATCGGTAGCGCTGCTGATTGCGGTGATCAGCTCGATCGGGCTGCTGGTCGGCGGTGTGGGCGTGATGAACATCATGCTGATGTCGGTGACGCAGCGAACGCGAGAGATTGGCGTGCGTAAGGCGATTGGCGCGCGGCGCCGCGACATTGTGTGGCAATTCCTGACCGAGGCAGTGGTACTGACGGGCGCGGGCGGCGTGATTGGCGTCCTGATGGGGCTGCTGATCAGCTTTACGATCAATGCTCTATTGCCGAAGTTGCCGTCGGCGGTGCCGCTGTGGTCGATTGTGCTGGCGGTGGGCGTTTCGATGAGCGTTGGGCTGTTCTTCGGGATGTATCCCGCGATCAAGGCGGCGCGGCTGGATCCGGTTGTCGCGCTGCGATACGAGTAGACGCCCTCTCCAGCGACTGTTTGCATCAGGACTGAACGACTAGCTGTCGCTTAAGGCGTCGCAGTGAGGCGGTACATCGAGCCCACCACGCTTGGCGCGTATCGCCCAGGAGCGAACGCACCAGCAAGGCTCACCTTGGCCCGCCAGCCAGTACAGTGGGCTGGGGCGACGAAGCGCGGATCGATGCGCAACTTGAGATCGTGGACGGTTGCGTCGATACGGGACTCCATCGCCCGACCAGCCAGATGATAGCCTCCGAGCACGAGATCGACCCTCTCCCTCGGGAAGTGTTCCTTGGCGCTCAGGCAGGCGTTGACAATGCCTGCATGCGAGCATGCGGAAAACACCGTCACGCCCCTGCCGTGCACCCACGCTGCAACGAAGCGTTCGTCCATGATCAGCGGATCGGCTTCTGCCACTTGGCCTCGAAAGGTATAGTGGCCCGCGAGGCCGGTCTCGTAGCTTGTAACGCGATTGATCGCCCCACTGCCGAAGAAGAAACCGTCACAAATGGGATGGGGACCATCCCTTGTCACGATCTCGCCGCCCGCTTTTGCGAGAACGTCTAGAGTCGGCTCCGACGGGAGCATGATCATCAACCCGCTCGGCAGAAGAATCCCGCGTTGGTCCGGACGGTCGGAATGCAAATCCACTGTCGGCGGTGCGAGTCCTGCAGTGCTGCGCGCCGCGCTGACCGCTTCGATTACCTCCGGGAAACCTCCGCTATGATCGAAATGCCAATGCGACAGGAATATGCACTCGATTCGAGCGAGATCGATCCCCAGGCGGCGGGCATTGTCAAACCAAACATCCGGGTAGGGCCCAACGTCGAATAGCATGCTTCGTCGCTCCCCGACGCGGCGGCCCGTAATCAGCACGGAGAGGCCATGGCAGGCACAGCACAATTGATTGAAGACGGTTTTGCACTCGTGCCCCTGACAACTGCGCTCGATTGGCAGACGCGCAGCCAAGTGCATGACTTCGGGGATTTGCGGCACCCCGACGTCGACGCTCGAGAGCGTGTCGGTCTCGTTGTCCACCACCACCAGGATTTCCAGTTCGTCGAGCTGCGATATTCCGGCCGGCGCGTCGTGTGGATCCATATGTTCAACCCCGTCTGCTTAGCGGCGGCGCTTATCACCCCGCAGACCGAGCCGATCTTACGTCAAGGATCGTCGGAGTGAGAAGTTTCGTTGCGGCGAATACTGCCGGCGCTGTGGCCAGTGGGCTGGTGGGGCTCGGGAGGACCTTTGCTTGCCGAAGGTGTGGGCGTGGTAGGATGAGGCGTCCATGGGCAGCGAATCGGCGGGCAAGGCGAGGGTTGGCATACCGTATCGAACTCGGAAGGAAGAGCTTGCGGCGGAACGCAAGAGCTATGATATGTACGTGGAGGCCGTGCGGCAGGCGGGGGGCGAACCGGTAGAAGTGTCGCTTGGCCTGGCGACGCCGGAATTGACCAAGCTTGCGCGGACAGTGGATGCGGTGGTGCTGCCGGGCAGCCCGGCGGATGTCGATCCGGCAAAGTACGGCGCCGCGCGCCATCCCAAGTGCGCGGAGGCAGACCAGGATCGCGAGAGAACGGACTTTGCACTGCTTGAGGACGCCTTCGCTGAGCGCAAACCGGTACTTGCTATCTGCTATGGAATCCAGAGCTTAAATGCGTTCCTGGGCGGGTCGCTGATTCAGGATATCCCGAGCGAAGTTGCCACGACCATCCGGCACGAGTGGAAGGGGCGAAGGCTGGGCGTGCCGGAGCCGTTTCACGGAGTTCGGGTTGAGCAGGGTTCGCGGCTGTTCGAATTGGCGCAGCGCGCATCCGAAATTCGAGTGAATAGCTCGCATCACCAGTCGATCCGACAGCCCGGACGCTGCCTGCGCGTGACCGCGACGGCACAGGACGGGGTGCTGGAAGCCGTTGAATGGACGGGAGATGGGAATTGGGTGACGGGTGTCCAGTGGCATCCGGAGCGCATGGTCAAGACGGACGCGGTGGCGCGGGCTCTATTTGAGAGCCTGGTCAGGGCGACCCGGAAAACGGCTGTGCCGGGTGCTGTCTCGGGCGCGGATTAGACGGTTATCGGGCGGGTCGGTTTGAACTTCGACAGCTGGTGTCACGATCAAGAAAATTCAAACTGACCGGTTATTGGGACGAAAAAAACTCCTTTATTGCTTCTAAACCATCCATCTGGCACTGTTTTCGGCATCGAATCGGCATCGAAAATCGGTCTTGTGCGGTTCTGACAAGCCTTAATTTGGGGGATTGATGATCTCGCTGGCGGGCAAGGCAGCGGTAGTGACGGGCGGGTCGCGCGGGATTGGCGCGGCAACGGTGAAGCTGTTCGCACGGGCGGGCGCCGATGTGGTGTTCACCTACAACAAGAGTCGCGAGGCTGCAGCGCAGGTGGAACAAGAAGCCCGGAAGCACGGAACGCGCATCGAATCACAGAAGGCCGAACTGGGCAAAATGGCCGATGCAAAGGCGCTGATCGATTTCGCGCGCGAACGTCTGGGACGCATCGATATTCTGGTAGCAAATGCGGGGGTCTGGAATGAGACGGATGCTCCCATCGAGAAAATGACGGAGCGCGAGTGGGACGAGATGATGCGCGTGAACCTGAAGAGCGTATATGCGGTGATTCATTACACGGTGCCGCACATGATCGCGCAGAAGGGCGGCAAGATCGTGGCGATCAGCTCGACGGCGGGACAGCGCGGAGAATCGTTGCACACGCACTATGGGGCATCGAAGGGCGCGATCATCAGCCTGGTGAAAGGATTGTCCACGGAGCTGGGACGGCACAACATCCTGGTGAACTGCGTTGCGCCGGGATGGGTGGATACGGATATGTCGGCATCGGTGCTGCGTAACAAGAAACTGGTGAAGGCAGCGGTTGCACCGGTCCCATTGAAACGGGCGGGGACGGCGGAGGAAATCGCCGGGCCGATCCTGTTCGCGGCGTCGGACCTTGCAACCTTCGTAACCGGTGAAGTAATCAATGTAAACGGGGGTTCTGTGCTGTGCGGTTGAACTCGAAAATTGTATTGATGCTGTTGCTGGGTGTGGTTTGCCTGGCGTTGACGCCTAGCGCAAGAGCGCAAGACGCGCAGGATATGATGCCGGCGGAAAGCGCGGCCAAAGCGAAGGATTTGATTCAGCAGATGATCACAGCCCTAGGAGGGCCGGCGTACCTGAACGTTCGCGACGCGACGTGTACCGGGCACCTTGGCGATTTCGGGCATTCGGGGGATTTGGACGGCTTCGAACATTTCATCGATTACACGCAGCCTCCTTTCAAAGACCGGCAGGAAAACCTGCCGAAGCGGAACATCATTGAAGTTTTCAATGGCAGTAAGGGCTGGACGCTGGATCGGGGAGGAGTGTCCGAAGCAGCGGTCAGCGACGTAGCGCGGTTCGAAGAAGACACAAAAATCGACCTGGATAATATCCTGCGGCACCGGATTCACGAGAAAGGCATGGAATTCCGCTATGGCGGACCGGATGTGGTCGAGCTAAAGGAAGCGGATTGGGTAGAAATGGTCGACAGCGATAACCGGACGATTCGGATCGCGACTGCGCGCGACACGCACCTGCCAATCGAGAAAACCGTGGACATCCGCGATCCGCGAACTCAGCTGAAGAGCCAGGAAACGGAATACTACACGCTTTACCATCCGATCGATGGAATCGAGACGCCATTCCAGATCACGCGCGACCGGAATGGGATGAAGTCTTTCCAGGTTTTCTTCGATAAGTGCGAATACAATACCGGGCTTTCCGATGCGCTGTTCACGAAAGAGTCCCTGGACGAGCGATGGGAAAAAGTCGGGAAAAAGAAGAAGCATCACGAGAGCAAGTCCAAAGCAGACAAAACAGCGGATAAGACGGACACAGACGATAGCAATAACTAGGTTTGCTGGAACTGATTCGCTTGACCCCTCCCTTTGGGTTTGCAGCCTCCCGTACCGCTTCGAGGAACGCTTTGCGAACTGGCATGGCGAACGCGGAGAGCTAGCGCCTCCTTCACAATATGCAAAACGGCGGCCGCCCACTGGTGCGTGACCCTGCACTCGCGCAGACTTTGCTTTTTGCAGCGAGGAACGATTCGAGCTTGTCGGGCACTTTCTGCTTCTCTGAGAATCTTGCCGCTCTCCTTCAAGTGTCGCATTTCAGGAAACTTGCAGGTTTTTGCGGCCGCGATTCGTTGACCGTGCGCCAGCCGGCTGATAAATTCTTCTATTTGCGAAGGATGGGACGAAGAGAGCTGGGCACGTGACGCAGAAACGGGCACTCGTCTGCGCGCGGGGTGGGCTCGCGACGCTGGTCGTGGTTCTGGGGGGATGCGCTGCGCAGCAGAAGACGGTTCAGGCGCCCGCCAGCGTACCGGCACAACTGCTGACAGCTACGAAGCAACAACTCGTTGCGGCGTACAATCAGCAGGCGAGCGCGATTCAGTCGATCAATGCTTCGGTTTCCATGAAGTTGACCGCGGGAACGAGCTATTCCGGCGTGATGAAGCAGTATCACGAGATCAACGGATTCATCCTGGCGCAAAAACCGGCGGACATCCGGGTGATCGGACAAGCGCCAATCGTGGGAACGACGATTTTTGATATGGCGAGCGACGGAAGCACGTTTCATATGTACGTTCCGTCGAAAGGCACTTTCGTCGAGGGGCCGGCGGACTTAGAGAAGGAATCGGCAAAGGCGATCGAGAACCTCCGGCCGAAGCATTTGGTGGAGGCGATATTTTGGAACCCCGTTCCGACGGACGAGCCAATACTGTTTGAGGCAGGAGATGAGGCCGAAGCCCGGTATTACACTCTGACGATCGCCGCGAACACCGGAAGCGGGGAGCCAGTGACGGGCGCGCCGCAGGATTGGCGAATTGAGCGCCGGATCTGGTTCGATCGTGTCGATCTGAGTGTAGCTCGCGTGCAAATTTACGATGCCAGTGGCGAGGTTACGTCAGACGTGCGGTATGACGATTGGAAGGCTTTCGGAAACGTGCGATTTCCGGGTGACGTCGTAATTACAAGGCCGCAGGAAGGCTATGAGTTGGAGATCCAAATCAAGAAACTGACTCCGAATCAGCCTATTCCACAGGAAAGATTCCAAATGAAGCAGCCTGCGGGAACAAAGTTGGTGAACGTGGGCGAAGCGACTGGGGAGCTGAAGATTTGATAGGGCACATGATCGTGCAGAATGTTACGCACCGCCCAGCGCGGACGCTGATCACGATGATCGGCGTCGCTGTGGAAGTAGTGCTGGTAATTCTGGTAGTGGGGCTGACGACTGGGCTGCTGACCGACTCTGCAAAACGAACCGAAGGCGTTGGCGCGGACATCATGGTGCAGCCTCCGTCAGCGTCGATTTATGCCGCGTTCAGCGGAGCGCCCATGCCGGTGAGCATTGCGGGAAAGCTGGAGGAGCTAAAGTACGTTCAGGCGGTGGCTCCCGTGCTGGTGCAGTTCAATTCTGTGAATGGCCTCGATATCGTATACGGGATTCAACCGGAGAGTTTCGACTCGGTCTCGGGGGGATTCGTTTTCCACGCCGGGCACGCGTTGCAGGCGCCAAACGACATTCTGGTGGATGACATATACGCGCGAAGCAAGAAGGTCGAAGTCGGACAGACTCTGCACATTCTGGGACACGACTGGCACGTAGCCGGGATTGTGGAGCACGGCAAGGGCGCGCGGCTGTTCGTGCTGATGTCGGCGCTTCAGGAAATGTCGGGTGCGGCAAACAAAGCCTCTATTTTCTTCGTAAAGTGCGACCGGCAGGACCACACGGCCGCGGCAATGGACGAGATCAAACAATTGCTGCCGGGTTACGAGATACGCCCGCTGAAGGATTTTATTTCGCTGATGACGTCGTCGAATCTGCCGGGATTGAGCGCATTCATCAGTGTAATGATCGGGATTGCGGTCGCAATCGGATTTCTGGTGATTTTCCTTTCGATGTACACGACGATTATCGAACGCACACGCGAGATCGGAGTGCTGAAGTCGCTCGGGGCGTCGAAAATGTACATCGTGCAAATCGTGCTGAGCGAGACGACGCTGCTGTGCATTCTGGGCACGGCCGCCGGAATAGGACTTAGTTTCCTGGCACGATGGGCGTTCCTTTCAATGTTTCCGTCGATCACGATTCTGATTGTGCCCAAGTGGGTTGGGTACGCGGCACTGATTGCGGTCGGTGGAGGATTGCTTGGCGCGTCGTATCCTGCGTGGATGGCCAGCCGGAAGGATCCTGTGGAGGCGCTGGTTTACGATTGAGGGTCGCGGCTTTCGGTCAAGAGCGCGGAGTGGTTCAAATCGCAGAGACATTGCGAAGAAAAGTTGGAATCCAAACGGGTCTGGAACCCACTAGAGCGGCGCGGGGGCACTACAACTAGGCGGAAATGGCAAACACGAATAAAATAATTTCAATTGCTGCCGACTCTTTGCTGCACGGCGTGGGCGCGCGGGAGCCCGTGTTGGAACCGATACTCAAGACGGAAAATCTATGGAAGGTCTATCGCAGCGGGAAAATGGAAGTGGCTGCGCTGCGCGGCGTCGACGTCGAGGTGATGCCGGGAGAATTCGTCTGCATCATGGGTCCGTCAGGCTGCGGAAAGTCGACGCTGCTGCATGTAATCGGAGGGCTGGCGCGCGCGACGCGCGGCCGCGTACTGCTGGATGGAAACGATCTGGCGGCGATGAGAGACGGAGAGCGGACACTGCTGCGGAGGCACAAGGTCGGCTTCGTGTTCCAGCGGTTCAACCTGCTGCCCACTCTGGATGCGCGGCATAACATCGCGCTCGCGCAACATATCCACGGGAACGGTTTCGATCCGCATCGGTTTGAGGTGGCAGTGAATTTGCTTGGGCTGGCTCACCGGCTGCACCACAAACCTTCGGAGCTGTCTGGAGGCGAGCAGCAGCGAGTCGCGATAGCGCGCGCGCTGATCACGGAGCCGAAAATTCTTCTCGCCGACGAGCCAACTGGAAATCTGGACACAAAGAGTTCGGAAAGCGTGCTGTCGCTCCTGCGAAGCTTGAACAAAGACATGGGGCAGACAATCGTGATGATCACGCACAATCCGGACGCAGCGACGTATGGCACGCGAGTGCTGCACATGCGCGACGGATTAGTCGTGAACGGTTCCGCGGTTCACTAACATGCGCAAGTTGTGGCGGGGAATCGTGCGTACGATCTTTTGGTCGTATGAGCGCGGAAGCTGGCCATACGACGTTATGGTGCTGGCGATCCTCGCGTTCGTCCTGCTCACGCCGCGGGGCTGGTTCCACGATCAACCGCACGCCAATTCTCAACGCCGAAACAGTGTTCGGCTGATCAGCGAAGGAGCGGGCCGCACACGCATCTACCGCATCGACGCCAGCTTGCTGGACCCGCAGCAGAACGCGTCGGAGGAAAAGCCGGAATTCGAACAAAAAGTGCATGATGTCCTCAGCCGGAATGTCGACGATTTGAAGACCCAGACGTTTGAAGTGGCACACATCGTTGCCGTGCGCGGGAATGACGGATCGGTGCAATCGTACGATGTTACCGTGCGCCGCTGATTCAGACTGCAATCCCGTCGATCACGAAACCCCAAGCACATTCGATTACGGAATGGCGCGCCAGCAATCCAGCACGCAAACTCCTGCGAGTGCGGGACAGGATCAGGCAAACACCGTAGCTCGTACTGAGAGATTCGCAATCTCGTTTGGGAAAAGGCTTTAGATCACGAGCGACCGTTTTTAGGAAAACAGTTTCCTCGGCAAAGAGCCATTCTCTTTTTCTTTGAGGCAAAAGACTCGTAAGCATCATGCGATTCGGGAGCTTTTGCGCGTTCACAAGCCAGTCACAAAGTGGTTCGTCAGTTGCAATTGTGTGCAACGGAGTTCACGTGCTCCATTGCAGTTGTGTGTTCTTAGGGGAAACGCTGTATCCCACCCGCAGTTGATTCCCCGCTGGGCGCTACAGAACATCAGATAAGACGTAGAGGAGGCCTGCGCCGATATGTCGAACGGCTTTTGCTATCTGAAGCCAAACGTCATGGCAGAGCCGCTGGTAGACGGCTGGTACGCCTGGGCTCATTTGATTCCCCCCGCAACCGCAGCGCGGAATCTGACTGAACGGCATCTGCGGATTATGGACTCGTACATCGAGTCGCCAGAAAGCCATCAGGCAGCCGTCAAGAATCCTGCGTTGCTGGGCGGCCCTTTCATGGACTTGGGAGAAAATCGCGTCGCCGAAGTAAAGACACTACGCGAGCGGACTCTGCTCGAGCGAGGCAATCTGATCAATCTGTCCCGTTCGATCGAGAAGCTGGATGCGCTGCTGCGAGAGAAGGCGGCCGGCTACAGCCTCGAACCGCTCTATGTGGAGGTTCCTGGTTGCCTGCAGGGCTACGTCGAACTGGTGTACGACCTGAACGGCCATCCGTCCTTCCGGCTAATTGAGCCTCTGCTCTACAAGAGCCCCTTCTACGATGATTCGGTGCAGTCGTTGATGCTGTCGGAGATTTCCGGCGACGACCGGCCCTTCGTACTGAGCACGCCGCGGCTGGATGCGAACGGCTCGCTGCAACTGAGAATTCCGTTTGCGAGCGAGAAACTCGACGCGTTATTCCGGATGAAGCATCAGCGGACCTTGTTCGATGAGATCTGCGAGCAACTGGAGCTGGATGGCAACCAAGCCGAACAGTTCCGCGCGTTCACAACGCCCGAGAAGCCACGGCCCTATGCGAAATATGAAGGAGACGGAGCGCGCTGGCGCTATTTCGGGCACGCCTGCATTCTGCTGGAAACGAAGAACACGAGCATCCTGCTCGATCCCGTGCTGAGCTACACGTATGAAAGCGATATTTCGAGGTATACGTACGAAGACCTGCCGGAAATAATCGATTTCGCGCTGATCACGCACAATCATCAAGACCACATCCTGTTCGAAACGCTGCTGCAACTGCGCCATCGAATCCGCAATATCGTGGTGCCGCGGAATGGCGGTGGCGCGTTGCAGGATCCTTCTTTGCGGCTGCTGTTGAAGCAGTGCGGCTTCCGAAACGTCATTGAAGTGTCTGAAATGGACGAGATCCCGTTCGAGCACGGTTCGATCACGGCTGTGCCGTTCCTGGGAGAGCACGGCGACCTGAATGTAGTAACGAAATCGGCGTACCTGTTGCGGGTGAACAATCACTCGCTGCTGTTCGCGGCCGATTCGTGCAACATCTCACCGAAACTCTACGAACACATTCACCGCGAAATCGGCGACGTGGAAGTGTTCTTCGTCGGAATGGAATGCGACGGCGCTCCGGTGAGTTGGATTTACGGTCCGCTGATGACGCAACGTCTGGACCGTCCAAAGGACCACTCACGGAGGTTGGCCGGATCGAACTATGACCGGGCGTTGAATATCGTGGACCAGCTGCGATGCAAGGAGGTGTACGTCTACGCCATGGGACAGGAGCCGTGGCTGAACCATGTGATGAGTATCAAATATACGGACAAATCCAATCCGATCATCCATTCGAATCACTTGATCGAGACCTGCAGGTCTCGAGGGATTTCCGCAGAGAGGCTGTTCGGAGAGAAGGAGATATTCCTGTCGTAACGCGGTCTCGCGACACCGTGTCGACAGTGGCTTGGCAATGAGCTCACAGGTGTTCAATTCGCGTGCTCTTCGTGCCGTCACGGGAAGTTCGGCAACATTGCCGGAGCAAATCCGACGATGGAACGAGACGGCGACCGAGTATCCGCGCGAGAAAAGTGTTGCTCAAGTATTCGAGGAAGTCGCGGCGGTGCGGCCTGAAACCATCGCCGTCGAAATAGGCGCGGAGCGCGTCAGCTATGCTGAGCTGAACGCGCGCGCCAATCGCGTTGCTTGGACGCTGCGGGAAAAAGGCGTTAGCGCAGAAAAGCTGGTGGGATGCCTTTTCGAGCGGTCGATCGACATGATCATTGCGTTGGTGGCCGTGCTGAAGGCGGGCGGGGCCTTCGTTCCGCTCGATCCAACCGATCCCACAGAGCGGGTTGAGTTTTTGCTCCGGGATGCGGGGCTTGACCTGGTTCTGTCGCACAAACGGTTGGCGTCGCGCATTGACGCGAGCAGGCGATTCATTTCGATTGAAGAAATCGAAGCGAGGGGATCGGAGCGCGACGACTCCAATCTGCCACCGGCGAGCGGGCCAACAAGCTTGGCCTATGTGATGTACACCTCTGGCTCTACCGGCAGGCCCAAGGGCGTGATGGTTGAGAACCGCGCGATCGTGCGGCTGGTGTGCAATACGAATTACTGTCATTTCGGACCAGAGGAAGTTTTCCTCCAGTTTGCGCCGGCTTCGTTCGACGCGTCGACGCTCGAGATTTGGGGACCGTTGTTGAACGGCGGCAGATTGGTCGTCATGCGTCCGGGACCCGCCTCTCTCGCGGATTTAGGGCGAGAGATTCGGGAGAATGGCGTGACGACGCTTTGGCTGACTTCGGGGCTATTCAACTTGATGGTCGAGCAAAGGCTCGAAGATCTGCACGGCGTGCGGCAACTTCTTGCGGGCGGCGACGTGCTGTCGCCCCGTCACGTCCGGACGGTGATGGACAATCTTCCGGATTGCCGGCTGATTAACGGCTACGGACCGACTGAGAACACCACGTTCACTTGCTGCCACACCGTGGGACGTGACCGGCGCGTGGGGGAAACAATTCCGATCGGACGGCCGATTGCGAATACCCGAGTGTATATCCTCGACGGCGAAATGAATGCCGTCGCGCCAGGCCAAGCCGGCGAACTTTACGCGGCAGGCGATGGTGTGGCACGCGGCTATTTCAATGACCCAAAAGCCACGGCGGACAAATTCATACGGGATCCGTTTTCCACGGATTGCACAGGGCGAATGTATCGAACGGGCGACCTGGCGCGGTGGCGAGAAGACGGCGCGATCGAGTTTCTTGGCCGGGTCGACGACGAAGTGAAAATTTTGGGGCATCGGGTCGAGCCACACGAGATCGAAACCGTTCTGCGCATGAACAAAGGCATTAGCGAAGTCTGTGTATTGCCCGACGCGATAGAAAACCGTCACAAACGGCTTATCGCGTACTACGTTCCGGCGTCACGTGGCGAGCTATCGAGTTCCGATCTGCGCCAATTTCTCACCGGTAAGCTGCCGCACTACATGATTCCCGCTTTGTTTGTTCCGATCCCGGCTATGCCGCTGTCTCCGAGCGGAAAAGTGGATCGCTCGGCGTTAACCGCGTCTGCCGCTAATCCGGAGCGCGCTCCTCAGCCAGGGGCCAATGCAACGGAACTCGAAACAAGCCTGATCGAGCTCTGGAAACGAATCCTGCGCGTCGAAACGGTGGGCCTTGATGACAATTTCTTCGACGCGGGCGGCGATTCCCTGATGATTATCGCCCTTCATTCCAATTTGCAGAAGACGCTCGGGATCGATAGCGAGGTCACGGATTGCTTTCAGTTCCCGACGATTCGCACATTCGCGCGGTTCCTGACGGAGCGGGGTCAAGAGGCGAATTCACTAAGTGACGTTGAGCGACAGGCCGGCAAACAACGCGAGGCGTTCGAACGACGGAAACAAGCCCGCGCGGGCGGAACGGCATGAGGGACGAAAAGAACACGGTTGACGGCATCGCCATCGTTGGAATGGCCGGACGCTTTCCAGGTGCGCGCAGCGTTGAGGAATTCTGGAGAAATCAGCTCAACGGCGTCGAATCGATTTCGCATTTTGAGCTCAAGGACCTCGACATTCCTAACACGCCCGAACTTGCAAGCGACCCGACTTATGTGCGGGCTCGCTCGGTGCTCGACGATGTGGACCTGTTCGACGCTGACTTTTTCGGAATGCACCCGCGCGAAGCGGAGTTGACGGATCCGCAGCACCGGCTGTTTCTCGAGTGCTGTTGGCAGGCGCTCGAAGACGCCGGGCACGATCCCGCCGCTTACGCTGGCGGAATCGGCGTTTACGCCGGGTGCAGCCCGTCCACATATTTCCTTTCGCAAGTTTGCGCGCAGCCGGGATTCATCGAGAAGTTCACGCGCGAATATCATGTGGGGAACTATCAGGAAATGCTGGGGAGTAACGTCGATTTTCTGTCGACGCGCGTTTCCTACAAATTGAACCTGCGCGGCCCCAGTTTGACGATGCAGGCGGGATGTTCCACGTCGTTGCTGGCCGTGACGCAGGCGTGCCAGTCGCTGCTGACCTATCAAAACGACATGGCGCTGGCCGGTGGGAGCTCGATCACGTTTCCTCAAAAACGCGGGTCGCGCTACCAGGACGGAGGAATGACCTCGCCCGACGGACACTGCCGCGCGTTTGACGCGAAGGCGCAGGGCACGGTTTTTGGGAGCGGCACCGCCGTAGTTCTGTTGAAGCGCCTGGAAGATGCGATGCGCGACGCAGACCACGTTTATGCCGTGATCAAAGGCTTTGCGGCGAATAACGATGGAGCCGCGAAGGTCGGCTACACGGCGCCGAGCGTCGAAGGCCAAGCGCGAGTAATCGCGATGGCACAGGCCGCGGCCGGCGTGAATCCCGAAACGATCGGCTACCTGGAAGCGCATGGAACCGCGACACCGCTCGGCGACCCCATTGAACTCGCGGCCGCCAGCCGGGCTTTTCGCGCGCACACGAACGCGAAGGGCTTTTGCGCGATTGGTACCGCGAAGACCAACGTGGGCCATCTCGATATCGCCTCGGGTGTGACGGGCTTGATCCATGCCACGCAAATCGTTCGGCACGGGATTTTCCCTGCGACGCTGCACTTCCAGAAGCCCAATCCGAAATTCGACCTAGACAACAGCCCGTTTTACGTCAACAAGCAGCGCACTGAGTGGAAGGCTGGCGAAGGGCCTCGGCGAGCAGGCGTGAGTTCGTTCGGCGTTGGCGGAACGAATGCGCATGTGGTAATCGAACAAGGGCCGGAACAGCCGTCGCGCCAAAGGGCGCGTGCGATTGAGCTATTTGCGCTCTCAGCGCGGTCGGAAGCGGCCCTCGAACGCGCTACGGACAATCTCGCCGAGCACCTGAGGAATCATCCGGAAGCAGATGTCGAGGATGTGGCCTGGACGCTGCAGGCCGGACGCCGTTCGTTCCCCCACCGGCGCGCCCTCGTTGCTCGCGACGCGAATGAGGCTGTTGCGGCTCTGACCGCCCGCGACCGCGATCACGTCCAAACACGGTCGCGGCCATTGGCTAACCCGGAGATTTCATTCCTGTTCCCCGGGCAAGGCTCGCAACATCCGAACATGGGCCGCGAACTTTATGAAACCGAGCTGGTGTTTCGCGAGGCTGTCGACCGCTGCTCGGAAATCCTTCGCCCATCGCTGGGCGCGGATCTGAAACAACTTCTATATCCGGATCGCGCGGCTTCGGGCGAAGCCGCCAAACGCATAACAGAGACAATCCTCGCGCAGCCCGCGATTTTTACGGTCGAGTACGCGCTCGCTCAGTTATGGGTGAGCTTGGGAATTCGGCCGAAGAGCATGTTGGGACACAGCGTCGGCGAATTTGTTGCGGCGTGCCTTGCAGGCGTTTTCTCACTCGAGGATGGACTCAGACTCGTCGCGGCACGCGGTGAAATGATGCAGAAGCTGCCCGCGGGCGGGATGTTGTCGGTGCGTTTGCCGGAAGGCGAGATTCGATCTCGCATCAACGGACGTCTATCTATTGCAGCGGTCAATTCGCCGTCCTTGTGCGTCGTTTCGGGGCCTTTCGAAGCACTCGAGCCATTCGAGAACCAGCTGCAAAAGGAAGGCGTTGCTTCCAGACGTCTGGTTACGTCGCACGCATTTCATTCCGCCATGATGGACCCGATCGCACAGCCGTTTTCACAAGCATGCGCGAGAGTGAGATTAAGTCCGCCTCGGATTCCATACGTTTCCGGAGTCACCGGAAAGTGGATCACCTCCGAACAAGCAACCGATCCGGCTTACTGGGGTCGCCATTTTCGCGAACCGGTTCAATTCTCGGCGGGTTTGAAGTTGCTACGCGAGAATCCCGGCGCAGTCTTGCTGGAAGTGGGGCCTGGAAACGTGCTGACGACACTGGCACGCCAGCACACCGGAAGTTCGCCCGAGCAGGTGATCGTTCCTTCGCTTGCAGACGGCCATTCAGGAGCCGCCGACTCAATCGCGCTAATGAATGCGCTCGGCGCGCTGTGGATGGCCGGAGCTCAACCGAACTGGCCCGCGCTCTATCACGGAGTTCAGCGCCGGCGCGTCTCGCTGCCCACGTATCCCTTCGAACGCAAGCGCTATTGGACGGGGGTAACGAAGGTCAAAGACCATACAAACCAAGTGCTGAACTCACAACCCGCCGAGTCGCCAGTGTCAGTTGCAGCTTTAGTTCCACAGAAATCCAGTCAGGAGAACGACAAAGTGCAAGCCCAGAGCACGAATAGCAACAATCGCGTTGCACAGGTGACAAAGAGTATCGTGGATATTTTCGAGGATCTTTCGGGAACGGACATTTCGAGCGTCGACGGCACGACCACGTTCCTCGAGATGGGGTTTGATTCTCTTTTCCTCACGCAAGTTACGCAGGCGCTGCAGAGCAAATTCGGACTGAAAATCACGTTCCGGCAGCTCCTCGGCGATCAGTCCAGCCTAAACGGCCTCGTAGAATATGTGGACAAGAATGTTTCCGCAGAAACGTTCTTGCGACCGGCGAGTGTTGCTCCTCCGACGGCAGTTTCACCCGGCTCGACGCCGTCCGTCGGTGCGCTTTCTGTTGCGGTGTCTTCACAGGCCACGAACGCCATCGCCGCAAGCGCGAGCACAATAACAGCCGGCAGGTCGTCGAATGCCTCTGTACCTGACGGCGCAATCGAACGAGTGATGCGCGAACAGATGCAAGCAATGAATGACCTGTTCGCGAAGCAGCTTGAGGCCTTGCGAGGCGTGCCCGATCAGCCGCGGGCCGCGACTTCTGTTCCGGCGATTGAACTCGCAGCCAAGCGGGAGGCCGCAACGGCGCCGCAGTCAAACGCAGGTCCCATGCCAATCGCCGCGACTCCGGCACCCGACGACAAAGACACGAAAGAACTGAAGGGCTACACGCCATTCAAGCCGCTGCAGAAGGAATCATCGGCCGAACTGAAGCCGCAACAGCGCGATTACATTGCCTCGTTGGTCGAACGCTACACGCGGCGTACGGCGGAATCCAAGAAGAAGACGCAGGAATATCGCCAGGCGCTCGCGGATCCTCGGGTCGTGTCGGGATTCCGTTCCGAATGGAAGGAAATGGTCTATCCGATAATCGCCGTGCGGTCAAAAGGCTCGCATCTATGGGACGTGGACGGAAACGAGTACGTCGACCTGCTCAACGGCTTCGGACCAATCATGCTCGGCCATCGGCCTGACTTCGTGGAGAAGGCAATCGAAAAACAATTGCATGAGGGCTTCGAAATCGGCCCGCAGACCTTGCTCGCCGGCGAAGTTGCGAAAATGATCTGCGAGTTCACCGGCAACGAACGCGCGACATTTTGCAATACCGGGTCGGAAGCGGTGGTTGCAGCGATGCGCGTGGCGCGCACGGTAACAGGAAGAAACAAAATTGTTTTCTTTGCAGGCGACTATCACGGGATGTTCGATGAAGTTCTGGTCAAGGGAATTCGCAAGGGCGGCGTTCCTCACGCAATTCCAGTCGCTCCAGGCATTCCGCGTGAGAAGGCCGCGAATGTGGTAATGCTCGAGTACGGATCGGCGGAATCGCTCGAATGGATCCGCGCGAATGCGAACGACTTGGCGGCCGTAATGGTCGAGCCGGTGCAGAGCCGGCATCCCGCGCTCCAGCCGGTCGAATTTCTGCGCGAGCTTCGGAAAATCACCGAAGAATCCGGCGCGCCTTTGATCTTCGACGAAGTGGTCACCGGATTCCGCGTGCATCCCGGCGGATGCCAGGCTCTGTTCGATATTCGCGCTGATCTTGCTACCTACGGAAAAGTGCTCGCGGGCGGCATGCCAATCGGCGTTCTAGCAGGAAAAGCGCATTACATGGACGCCCTCGACGGAGGCGCCTGGCAATTCGGCGATGATTCGTATCCCGAAACGGGCGTGACGTTCTTCGCCGGAACGTTCGTACGCCATCCGTTGACGCTCGCCGCTGCCAAGGCGGTCCTCGAACACTTGAAAGAAGAAGGGCCTGCGCTGCAGGAGCGGCTGAGCAAAAGAACAGCCGAACTTGTCCAGCAGCTTAATGGAATCTTGGCGAAGCATAACGTTCCGACTCACATCGAGAACTTCGCCAGCATTTTTTACTTCTCATTCCCAACGGACTTTCGCTTCGGAAGCCTTTTCTACTATCAGTTGCGAGAAAAAGGCATTCATCTTCTCGAAGGCTTTCCCTGCTTCCTCACCACCGCGCACAGCGAAGCCGATCTGGAACGCGTTGCGCGAGCGTTCGAAGAATCGGTGGCAGAAATGCAGGCGGGCGGCGCACTTCCAGTGGAAAAACAGAAGCATGCAGCCGCATCTGCTAGCCAGATCCGGCACGTTCCAGTCGTGGAAACCAAGCCGGTCTATTCGGCGTCGATGACAGAGCCACAGCTCGAAATTTGGTTATCCGACCAGCTCAGCGAAGACGCCTCGTGCAGCTACAACGAATCGTTCACGTTGGGGATGCGCGGCGCTTTGAATCAGTCTGCACTGCAGCAAGCAATTCTGCACGTGATTGCGCGCCACGATGCGCTGCGGTCGTCGTTCGATGGCGAAGCCCACCGGGTACGCTTCGATCCCGAATTGAAGATTGAAGTACCCGTGGTTGACCTCACGAGCGTGGGTGAGAGCGAACGGGATGCGCGCGTCCACCAAATTATCCAACTGGATGCGCGGACGCCATTTCGACTCGCGGAAGGACCGCTCGTCCGTGCGCAACTCGTCCTACTTGAGCCCGAGCACACGCTGCTGATCTTCACATCGCACCACATCGTTTGCGACGGATGGTCCACGAACGTGCTGCTGGGCGAAATTTCAACGATCTATAACGCGCTCGTACATGGCGGGACTTATGACCTTCCGCGCGCGGTGAGTTTTGGGGAGTACGCTACAACGCAAGCTGCTTTTGCAGAGAGCGACGAAGGCAAGAAAATCGAGAAGTTCTGGGTCGAGCAGTTCCAGGAGTTGCCGCCCTTGCTCGACCTGCCCAGCGACCATCCACGCCCCTCCGTACGGACCTACGCAGGCGCAACGGTTCGAGGCCACATCGATTGCGACCTGCATCGACAAATAAAGCAGATGGGATCGAAGCACGGTTGCACGCTCTTCGTCACGCTGCTCGCTGGATTCCAGACGCTTCTTCACCGGCTGTCGAATCAGCACGACATCGTCGCAGGCATTCCGGCGGCTGGACAGTCGTTGCTGGAAAACAGCAATCTGGTGGGCCACTGTGTAAATTTCCTCCCGGTGCGCGCGCGTTTCAGCACTGAGACGAGTTTCTCAAACCTGCTGAAGGACATCAGGAAGACGCTCTTCGATGCACAGGATCATCAGTCATATACCTACGGGACACTTGTCCGGAAGCTTGCGGTTCCTCGCAGCCCGAACAGGTTGCCGTTGACAGAAGTGCAGTTCAATCTCGAGCGTATTGGCTCGGGAGCGCAGTTTGATGGGGTCCGCGCGGAGGTGGATCCAAACCCGAAGAGCGCGGTCAATTTCGACCTTTTCTTCAATGTAATCGAATCCGACGCCGGGTTGACGATCGATTGTGATTACAACATCGACCTCTTTGATGAACAGACGATTGAACGGTGGATTGGCCACTATAAAACACTCCTGGCAGCCGCCGCGCATATGCCAGATACCGCTGTTGACGATCTGCCGCTCATGACGCCGGCAGAAGTATCGGCACTGGTGACTGCCTGGAATCCCCACCGCACCACTTTTCCCGGCACATCTACGATCCACAGCCGATTCGAGGAGCAGGCGGCTCGTTTGGCAGACTCGGTCGCGGTCCGTTTAGGAGAGCAACAGCTCACGTATCGCCAACTGAATGAACGGGCAAACCAGCTGGCTCGAACGCTTCGCGAAAAGGGAGTGCGGCCAGATTCTCTAGTCGCCGTCTGTTTCGAACGCTCGATCAATATGATCGTAGCGCTTCTCGCTGTTCTGAAGGCCGGCGGTGCATACGTGCCGATCGACAGTTCGTATCCAAAAGCGCGATTGGAGATGATGTTCGACGACGCGAGTCCCTCGGTAGTGCTGACCGAAGCATCTCTCGCCGCAAACCTCTCTTCTGGGGTGCGCGAAGTGATCTGTGTCGATCGAGACTGGCCTAAGATCGAGTCCGAATCGTGTGCAAATCTTGAACCGGTTGCAACACCCGCAAATCTCGCCTACATGATTTACACCTCGGGCTCGACGGGCAGGCCCAAGGGCGTAACTGTCACTCACGCGAATTTCGTGCGTCTGCTCTCCGCGACTCGCCGCTGGTTCGAATTCAGCGAGGCGGACGTTTGGTCGCTTTTCCACACATATTCGTTCGACGTTTCGGTCTGGGAAATGTGGGGCTGTTTGCTGACCGGCGGACGGCTGGTGATCGTCCCATATTGGGTATCCCGGTCTCCTCAGGAGTTTCACACTCTGCTTTCGACCGAACGCGTAACGGTTCTCTGCCAGACCCCCGTCGCCTTTTATCAACTGATCGAAACCGAAAAGGCCGGCGCGACACCGCTCGCGACGCTTCGGTATGTGATCCTCGCGGGTGAAGCGCTGAATTTCGGGAGGCTCAAGCCCTGGCTCGATTGTCACGGCGATGCGACACCACAGATCGTCAACATGTACGGCCCTACGGAAGCGACTGTGTATTCCACCTTCCGCAGGCTGACGGCGGCGGACATTTATCACGAGACGCGCAGCTTGATCGGCGTGCCAGTGACGGACGCTAATATCTACATTCTCGACGCGAAGAAGAGACCTGTCCCGCCCGGAGTTGCCGGCGAACTATACATCGCCGGCGGAGGAGTTGCTCGTGGCTACTTGAATCAGCCGGCGCTCACGTCCGAACGATTCGTGCCCGATCCGTTTGTGACGGAAACCGGTGCGCGGATGTACAGATCCGGAGATCTGGCTCGTTTCCTCCCGACAGGCGACGTTGACTTTCTTGGCAGGCTCGACGACCAGGTGAAGATTCACGGCTTCCGCATCGAGCTTGGCGAAATTGAAGCGGTACTTGCTCAACATCGCAAAATCGCAGAAACCGCAGTAATGGCCCGAAACGACGCCGGAGAGGACAAGAAGCTGGTGGCCTACTTTGTTTCGCGGTCGGGCGAGAAGATTGCCGGATCGGAGTTGCGAGAATTTCTGCAGACCCGGCTTCCCGCTCACATGCTTCCGTATGCTTACCTTCAGATGGACGCGATGCCGTTGAACCGGAGCGGAAAGGTCGACCGCGCTAAGCTGCCCGCGCCGGATTCCAGCGCCGCAGCCCGGACCCAGCGGTACGTGGCTCCCCGAACGCCAGAAGAGATAATCTTGACCGACATTTTGTCCGAAGTTCTTAAGATCGAGCGCGTCGGTATCACCGACAATTTGTTCGAGCTCGGCGCCGATTCGCTCCACGTGTTTCAAATCACATCGCGCGCGGCAAAAGCCGGGCTGGTCATCAGCCCCAAACTGTTGCTGCAGAAGCGGACGGTGGAAGCTGTTGTTGCCGAGTTGTCCAAAGAGGACATCACAGTCCCTCCAGTTTCCACGATCAAGCGTGTTGCGCGCGACAAGTACCGGCTCGTACGTGAGGTAGAGGCAGCGGGGTCAAAAGGGTGAAGAGTCGAATGAGTGCTAGTGCTGGTGCGGCGCCATATGCGGGCGGCCCCTTCCTTGCGGAAGAGGTTACGCTCCCGCCTGACGAGGAATTTGCCTTTCCGCTCTCGCCCGCGCAAGAGCGAATGTGGGAAGCAGATCAGGCCTGCCCCGGCGATTCAGCGTACAACACGTCCTTTCGCTGGCAATTGATTGGCTCGGTTAACCTTCGCACGCTCGAGCGTGCATTCAATCAGATCGTTCGCCGTCATGAAATTCTGCGTGCAACTTTCCGCGAGATAGACGGAGCTCCGGCTCAAATCATCGCTCCCTCGTTGCGCTTGAAGATCACCTTCAAAGATATTCGCTCTTTGCCGGCACCTCAGAAGCTCAGCCAAATGGACCGGCTTTGTCTCGAAGAAGCGCAGCGCAGCTTCGACTTGCAAAAAGGACCTCTGGTTCGCGCGGGGCTTCTGCACATAGAGAACGAAGAGTTTGTGCTGATGTTCACGCTCCATCACATCGTGTGCGACGGTTGGTCAATCGGCTTGATCATGGAGGAATTGCAGAGCACCTACGCATCGCTTGCGGAAGGGCGTGAACCTCCGTTGCCCGAGCTTGCGATTCAGTATCCGGATTACGTCATCTGGCAGCGTGAAATGGTGACCCGGCCGGAAACACAACGCCAGCTCGAATATTGGAGAAACAAACTCAGCCGCTACCAGCGGCTCGAGGTACCCACGGATTTCCCGAGGCCTCTCGGCCCGACGACGCGCAGCACCATCGTTTCCGAGATGCTTCCCCGCGAATTGTCGGACGCGGTCAAACGCTTCAGCGATGAGCATAACGCGACGCTGTTCATCACGAGTTTGGCTGTTTGCATGGCTTTGCTGAGCCGCCACACGGGCCTGAGTGATATCGCCGTTGGCTCTCCCTTGGCGGGCCGGAGCCGCGCCGAGCTGGAGACTTTGGTTGGGTTGTTTGTGAACCACGTCGTCCTGCGCGCGAGCGCCGAAGGAGATCCCCTATTCCCTCAATTTCTCGACCGGGTGCGGGAGACGGTTTGGGAGGCTTTCGCCAATCAGGATATCCCGTTCGAAAAAGCAGTCGAGTCGCTCGCACGCGATGGCACTCAGCCACCGAAGCCGTTCTTTAACGTCAACTTTATTTGCCAACGGGAATATGCGCGCGCCAGCACGTTCGTTTTTGATTTTGCCGGCGTCCGCATGCGTACGATGCCCTCCAAATCGCAGGGCGCTCTGTACGATTTGAATTTTTTCATGGTCGAGCGCGAAGCTGGATGGCGCCTCTCACTCGAATACAAAACTGAGCTCTACAGCGAAAAAACTGCGGAAGCGATACTGCGGGATTTTCGGGCCATGCTCGAAGCGGTCGGCTCCAACCCGAATCGAAGGCTTTCCGACTTTCCGTTATCCGCTATCATTCCGCCGAGTCGCACGAAACATTCCATCCCGGCAACCGTCTCTCAGGCGAAGCCCGAGTCGGAAGCGCGCGCGGCCGACTTTCGAACTCGACAAGAACTTTACGCCATGCCGGCCAGTGCTGCGCAGAAGCGGTTCTGGGTTCTGCAAAACCTTTTTCCGGCCAGTCCGATGTTTCAGCTCCCTGCCTGCCTGCATCTTGCCGGTCCGGTCTCCGAACAGGTGCTGGAAGAAAGTTTCCAGCGCGTCATCGACCGCCATGAGATTTTGCGAACGACATTCGACGAGATCGATGGCGAACTGGCACAAATTGTCGCGCCTTCCGCGGCATTCTCGCTGCCGGTCACAACCGTCGAAGGTGTCCCGGAACAGCGCCGCGAGTCTCACTTGCGGGAACTCATTCGGGGGGAAGCGCAACAGCTTTGTGATCTGCGGCGGGGACCGTTTCTCCGGGGTCGCCTTTTCCGAATCGGGCCACAGGAGCACGTGCTGACGATCACGGCGCATCATCTTGTGGCGGACGGCTGGTCGCAAGGCATTTTCCAGAAGGAATTGTGGTCGATCTATGAAGCGTTGATCCAGAACCGAGAACCGGAATTGCCTGATCTTGCAATTCAGTACGGCGACTTCGCTGCATGGCAAAAGGACTGGCTCGAAACCGATGAGGTCAAAGCGCATCTCAATTTCTGGATGAATCAACTCGCCGCTCCGCTGCCGGTGCTCGATCTGCCTTCGGATGGATCTCCGGGTGACCGTTTACCTCCGCGCGGCGCAATCGAGACTCTGTTGCTGCCAGCCTCTCTAACTGCCTCGCTGAAAACCATGGTTCAGGCGGAATCAGCAACGATGTTCACTCTGCTTCTCACCGGGTTCGCGTCGCTGTTGGCGCGCATTAGTGGTCAGGAAGAGGTGTTAGTTGGTTCGCCGGTCGCAAACCGCAGAGGCGAGACCGAGCTTTCGATTGGCCCATTTTCCGGCCCAATTGCCTTGCGCCTGAATTTTTCGGGCGATCCCAGCCTGCGCGAAGCGGTGAATCGCGTGCGCGACGTCACACTCGAAGTGCTGGCCCACTCCGATCTGCCCTTTGAAACGGTTCTCGAGAAATTGACGCCACGTTCGGTTCGCGGGCGCAATCCGCTTTTCCAGTTTTACTTTCTTTATCAGACTGCGTTCCTGCAACCTCGCCAAGTAGGCGAGCTGACCGTCGCCCCGCTGCCGACCTTCAGTATTGGGACGCCGTTCGAAATGCAATGTGCCGCAATTGAGCGTAGCGAGGGTTTGCGCCTGCAGCTCGAATACAATCCCGGGTTGTACGAATCGAGTACGATTCGGAAGCGACTGCAGGACTTCGAACGTGTTCTACAATCCTTTGTCGCGAACCCCGATTTGCGGCTCTCGGAAATCCCAATCGCGTCGGAATCCGCCACGTCAAGGAAGAGTGATACCGGCAAAGAGCGCTACGTGGAGCCGAGAGACCATCTTGAGGCCGAGCTTGCCGGCATTTGGGAATCTGTACTGGGATTGGAGCGAATCGGCGTGCGCGACGACTTCTTCGATCTTGGCGGCCATTCTTTGCTCGCCACGCGATTACTCAAGACGATCGAAGCTCGTCTTGGCGCAGAATTATCCATCGCGTCGCTCTTGGACGCGTCCACCATTGAGCGTCAGGCCCAATTGATCCGTCCTCCATCCAAGAGTGCAAGGCAGATCGAAACAGAGCAGACAGAAGCGCAGCAGATACCTTTCTTTTACCTTGGAGCGTATCCAACGTTCCGGCGCCTTACCCGGCTCCTGGGCCGGGGGCGCCAATTCCACAGCCTTGGAATGCAAGACTCGATGTACCGCGAACTCGGACCGGCCGCTTCCATGCAGTCCATCGCCGCTCATTTCGTACGCGTTCTTCGCGAACGGCATCCGCATGGCCCGTACATGCTCGGCGGCTGGTGTTCGCATGGCGTGCTGGCCCTCGAAATAGCCCACCAACTGCGGGCTCAGGGAGAGGACGTCCCTCTCGTCGTCATGATTGAAGGTCCGAATCCACCCGCACGGCTGTCGAATGCCAGGTGGAAACGGTTCATTGCCGGCGTCCAACTAAAGTTCAGTCTGGCGCGATTTGAGTACTCGTATCTCGAACAGGTAAAGTGGAACGAGGCGCTCACGTATATCGGGCAGCGAATCGCCGCCAAAGTCGACGCGATAAAGAGAGCATTGCTCAGATGCGCAGGACGCATCGAATTTGCGCAAGACAAAAGCCCAATCAACCTGCTTTATAGGGCAACCGATCGCTATATTCCCAACGCGTATCCCGACCCTGTCCTGCTAATGCGCGGTACCGTCAAGTCGTTTGGATTTGCACAGGATTTACGCCTGGGTTGGGGAGACCTGCTGCCTGGCCTGATCGTCGAGCAAACGAATGGAAGCCATTTCTCGATCATGGGAGCCGGATCCGAAGAGTTGGCGCGAAAAATCTTGGCGCGCATGCAACAGGCCGAGCAGCGCTATTGGGCTGAACGCGAGCAGAGCAAACCGCGTAGGTCTTCGGGCGTTGAGCAGTAGAGATCGCAATCGTTGGGGCGTCGGGTTCTCAGCGCTGAGGACATTGTTAGCCGTTCAAAGCGTGAGGTGATTATGGCAACTGCAGCTCGTGAACCGATCATGTCTGAAGACCGCTGGATCAAGGCGGACCGTGAAGAGTTTCGGCGCCGGTTCGACCGCCTGAGCTTCGAAGTTCAGCATCATCTTTCGACTCACGCCCTGTTTCAACTCCCCGCTCTGATGCAACTTGCCGAGCGTACGCTGAAGCGAAAACCGAGCGATCTCTACTACGATATGGGCGACATCCAGGTGGGACAGCGCTGGGACAGCGTCCCGAAACGCGAGTTTTCAGCAGCACAGGCTTTGGAGCGAATAGAGAATTGTGGCGCCTGGTTCATTTTTCGCTCGGCGCAGACTGATCCGGAATACAAGGTCTTCCTCGACCGCGGCCTTGCCGAAATAAAAGACTTGATCGGCGGCAACATCGATTCACAGATCCTGAGAGAAGACATCATTATCTTCGTAACGTCGCCCAAGCGGATCAGCACCTACCATATCGATCGCGAATGCAATTTCCTGCTGCAGATTCGCGGAACGAAAACCATTCATGTGTTTGATCGCGAAGATCGCGACGTCCTGCCCGAAACGGAGATCGAGCGCTTCTGGTCGGTGGATCACAATGCGGCGCTGTACAAGCCTCATTTGCAGAGCCGCGCGATGTCATATCGACTGAAGCCGGGTAATGGTGTTCACATTCCTGTGAATTGCCCGCACTGGGTGCAGAACGACGACAACGTGTCGGTGTCTCTGAGCGTCAATTTTCAATTCAAGGACCACAAACGGGCCAATATTTACCGCGCGAATTTCCTGCTGCGCAAGCTTGGGCTCAAGCCTACGCCTCCCGGCAAATCTGAAGCCCTTGATTCCGTGAAGTCGACCATCGTCGTGCCGATCGTGTGGGCGAAGAATAAATACAGCTCAGTTAAATCCAAGAGGAAGGCTGAACGGCATTAGAACATGCGTAGTCAGACGCGCTGGTGGCGCAGATAAAACCCCGAGTAGTGCGGCACCGAATGCTCCGGGAAAAGCGGTAAGGATAAGCGAAGTTCCGACGCGGCCCACCTGTCCACCAACGTATAACCCTCTGCCGCAAACTCCGCCAACATTCCGTCTGCATTGCGTACGACGCAGGGGAAAGCGCACGTCGCCGTGCGTTGTACGACGACGAACGGCTCTTCCTTTTCGCTCACCGGACTGCGGTTCACGATGATGTGCCTCGGGAGAACCGGAAACTGCTCCAGAAATTCCGCGATCGGTCCTTCCCAATAGTGCAGAGCTCCAGAAACCAGCAGCACCTGGTCATCTCTAAACTCAGCGGCCGAAGACGCAAACCGCAGGCCTTCGGCATTTCGCTCCGCCGCGATCTTCCGTCCGCGTTCCAGAACTGGCGGGATATCCAAGACGGTCCAGTCGATAGGCCCAGATCTGTTCAGATATGGACTATAGCTGTAGAACAGATTGCCGACATTGCCGCCGAAATCGAATACCTTTATGCCATGTCCGTACGCGGATGCGCCAAGAAGCCATAACAGCGCGGGATAATCGCTTGCTCGCAAGCTTTTCGCCAACTCCATGTGGACCGCCACTTCGTTTGGGTCCTCATGGCCTGGCATCCCCGTTTTCCGCGCTGCCGCCCAGCCTTCTTCGAAGTTGCGAAAAACGCCCCGCGATCCGCTGAATCGATTGAGGATTCGCCTTCCGACCGGCGATTTGCCGGCGCGTGAAAAGACCGCCCGCGAAGGACGGCACTCCAAAAATGCTTTTGATATGCCTCGCAGCAAGAGGAGATTCCGTTTGCGTGTTGAAACCGGAGCGTAAGTGGGCTCGCCAGGACTTGAACCTGGAACCAATCGATTATGAGCCGATTGCTCTAACCAATTGAGCTACGAGCCCGCTGGGTCGCGCACACGGCGTGTTCCGCGCAGGCGCTTACCTATAATAACGCTGACCATTTGATTCGCGTACTCGCACTCCGGAAAGTATCAGCCGGCGCGCTGCGGCCCTGTGTTCTTATGAGACGACGTTGCCGCACACGGCTTACCCTCTCGGGGCGACTGGTCACGTCTCAGATTCGTCAGAGATGGACGAGAATCCCCGCTTGTGTTGCGCTGCCTACAATGATAAGAAAACGTTTTCCACGAGCACCGACGGCTAGCACTTTCAGAGCGCGGCGACCCACACCGAGGGGGACACGATGAAAAACCGATTTTCGCGGCGCGATTTGCTGAAGACAGGACTTGCTGCCAGCGCTTCGTCTCTGGTGCTATCGGGCAACACGGAAGCATTAGCGCCTGTCGGGGCGGCGGCTGAAAAGATTTCCGTTTCCGAAGATAATTCAGCCGCGAAGGTAGCCTCAACGGCCCCCGACGGGACAATCCTACCGTTAACCTCGACGAGCGACGTATACATCCCGCCACGCGGCCGAAGCTTCTTCAAGTTCAGCTTTGATTTTCCGGAGCCGTCAGTCGCATTCAATGGAATGCTGTTTTCCTTTCGCCTCTACACATTCGAGAACGCCTACGGCCTCGACCGCGAGCATCTGACCGCGGAGAAAACGGCCGACGGCATGACGATTCGGTGCTCGCAATTCGTTTGGGCCGGCGGACAGGAGAAGTCTCCGGGTACGCTGCTCGCGCGCTTGCGCAAGAATGGCGATTTCATCGAGTGGAGCGTGTCAGCGGAAATGGACCAGCCCATAAAGTCGATTGCCGCGATTGTACGAGGCGTCCCGCGCGGGAAAATCGCGCCAGGAAGCGGGGAATTTTTCGATCCGGAAGACAACGAGCTGCTGCTCGGTTATCCCTTTGGCGGCGGAGATCATCATGGTGCGATCAGCCCGGATTCTCCGCTCGCGATAATTCAGTCGGGCGACCAGGAATTCTTTTCGCTTTCGGCGCAGCTCGACAGAGTTCGCGCGAATCGGATTTATTTACAGCCCGGAGCGAACGGCTATCGCGTCGAACTGATCTACGAGCAGGGCGGCTGGGAGAAAAGCAATCGCGTCGAGAGCCCAACCTGGCGCGCTGGCCGAACGCGAACGGCGGACGACGCGTATCAGCAACATTACAGCCGCGTCGCGCAGTCCTTCAGCATTCCGACATGGCAGGAGCGGCAGGACGTGCCCGCGTGGTTTCGCGATGTCGCGCTGGTCGTGTCCATTCACGGCATGCATTGGACCGGCTACATCTTCAACGATTTCGCGAAGGCGCTTCGCATTCTCGAATGGGTGAACACACAAATTCCGGCAAATCGCGTAATGGTGTTCCTTCCCGCGTGGGACGGCCGATATTACTGGAACTATCCGATCTACAAAGTCAGCTCGCGGCTGGGCGGCGAAGAAGGATTCCGCACACTGATTCAAAAAGGTCAGCAGATGGGATTCCATTTTCTGCCGATGTTCGGCATGAACAGCGCGAACGACAAGCTTTCGGATTTCTCGCAATTTTCCGACGCAACTACGCAGGACGTCGACGGCAACGATTTCGATCTGGACTGGGTCGACTGGGACAACGACCGCCACAACGAAGGCTGGGGCAAGTACATGAACCTCGGCGTCGACTCGTGGCGCAATTGGCTCTCAGGCCGCATTTCTGACGTGATCGAGCACTTGGGAGTGGACGCGTATTTTCTCGATATCTCCGGCGGATGGCAGAACAACACCAAGGCCGACATGCACGAAGGCACGCGCCGCCTCGTCTCGGATCTGCGGCAAAAATATCCGCACGTGCTTGCCGTGGGCGAGTTTTCCTATGATGCGCTGATGTCGATTCTTCCCGTCTACCAGGTGTTTCCGTCGCACGGCTATCCGCCCGCGTTTCAAAATCATTCGCGCGCGTTCTATCACCTCAGCAGTCCCGCGCCCGGACGCGGCAGCAGCGGCGTCCACGAATCTGGTTTCGGCCATTTCAGCCCCGAAGTTCGCAAAGGGCAGTATTCGATTCCGACGATCACCGTGGTCGACGACACGTTCGACAAATATCGGGATGTGATGGCCGAAGTGATCACCGGCGCGAAGAAATGGGCTGGCATCGCGTAGTTCTGTGAGCACAGCGCCGGAGCCTGCCTACCGTAGGCAGGGCGCGATTGTATTCAGCCCGGCGCGAAGCCTGCCCGCCGTCGCGGGCGCCGCGGAGTGCCGGGAAGACAAAATGCTCGCGGATGAAAAAGAGTCCTGGAGAGACGATTGAAACGTCCTCTCGCGGGGTTCAATTGGTATACACTCTGCCCCGGACGCGATCGCAATTCCCAAATTTGCTACAACGTCCGAGGAACATGATATGACGCCAATTTTCAAGAACAGCTGGCTGAAGGCTGTGCTCTTCACATTCCTATCTGCATTCGTTGCCGCGTCTCTTTCTTCGTGCTCCGGTGCGCACGCGAACGTTGCGGGCCTGTGGTCGTACAAGACTCCCACCGGCGACGGCAACTATCGCGAACTCTTCCTCGATCTGAAGCAGTCGGGCGGCACCGTCAGTGGCAAGGTGATGTACAGCCTGCGCTATGGCGCGCCGATCACCGAAGGAAGCGTCCACGGTGATACCCTGCACTTCATCGTGTCGTTTGGACGCCCGCCGCAGACGCACCAGGTCACCTACGACGGCACGATGAAAGATGGGAAGCTGTACCTTTCTTCCGCCTTCCCGGGCCGTCCCACACTCCAGGGTGTCGCTGAACGCACCACCGAGCAGGCCCTCCAGCCGCCTGCGCGCCTTCCTTTGCCCGCATTGCATGACGTGCCGGACAACGGCCTCGCGCGCACGCCACCCATGGGCTGGAACAGTTGGAACAAGTTCGCCGGCAAAGTCACGGACAAAGACGTGCGCGGAATGGCCGACGCGATGGTGTCGAGCGGCATGAAAGCCGCCGGGTACACGTACATCAATATCGACGACACGTGGGAAGGCCCTCGCGACGCGAACGGCAACATCACCAGCAATCTGAAATTCCCTGACATGAAGGCTCTGGCCGACTACGTCCACTCGAAAGGACTGAAGATCGGAATCTATTCTTCGCCGGGCCCGAAGACGTGCGCTGGTTACACCGGCAGCTACGGCCACGAACAGCAGGACGCCGACACCTACGCGAAGTGGGGCATCGACTACCTGAAGTACGACTGGTGCAGCGCGAGCGAGATTTACAAGAACACTGAAATGCAGCCCGTCTATCAGAAGATGGGCGATGCGCTGCTGAAGACGGGCCGCCCAATCGTGTTCAGCCTTTGCCAGTACGGCGAGGACAATGTTTGGACCTGGGGCGCGAAAGTTGGCGGTAATCTCTGGCGCACCACCGACGACATCAATGATAGTTGGAAGCGCATGTCCGACATCGGCTTCAGCCAGTTCGAAATTGCGAAATACATCCGCCCAGGCCATTGGAACGATCCGGACATGCTGGAAATCGGCAACGGCGGCATGACGGATGAGGAATATCGCACGCACATGAGCCTGTGGTCGCTGCTGGCGGCGCCGCTTCTCGCCGGCAACGATCTGCGCACGATGTCAGTCTCGACCCACGATATCCTGACGAATCGCGACGTGATCGCCATCGACCAGGACCCCGCCGGCAAACCGTCAAAGCGAATTTCAGATCCGTCGTCCACCGCCGTCGTTGTCGTGCGGCCGCTGCACGACGGCTCGGTCGCCGTTGGCCTCTTCAACCGCGCGGACCAGCCGCAGGAAATCAGCGTGAAGTGGGCCGATGCCGGCCTGAGCCGCAAGCCGCGCCACGTCCGCGATCTGTGGAAGCACGCCGATGTCACAGTTTCCGGCGCAAGCTACTCGGCAACCGTTCCAATCCACGGTGTCGTTTTGCTCCGTGTGACGCCCTAGAAACCGGTGTTCGTTTCGTTCAGCAATCCGCCGCCCTCATTCGTGAATTGGTGTATGCTCTCTCGTTTGCGAATCGAATCTCGTACTCAAAAGGATATGTAATGACGCGTCGTTTTCGAGCTTTTACCGGCACTTTCGCCGGCGTAATCCTCACCGCACTTTTCTTCTCGCTTTTGCCGGCGTCTTTCGCGCAGCAATTCTCTCCCAGCCTCTATTCCGGACTGCACTGGCGGATGATTGGGCCATTCCGCGGCGGCCGCAGCAACGGCGTTACGGGCGTTCCCGGCCAGCCTGACGTGTTCTACTTTGGCTCAGTTGGCGGCGGCGTTTGGAAAACGATCGATGCGGGCCGCACGTGGCAGCCGATCTTCGATCAGGAACCGATCGCGTCTATCGGCGCGATTGGGATCGCGCCCTCCGATCCCAACCTGGTTTATGTCGGCACCGGCGAAGCGGACATGCGCTCGCAAATTTCCTTTGGCGACGGCATGTACAAGTCCACCGACGCCGGCAAGACGTGGACGCATATCGGCCTCGATAACACCCGCCAAATCGGCCGCGTGCTCGTCGATCCGCATGATCCGAATCGCGTCTTCGTAGCCGCGCTGGGCCATTCCTATGACGCCAATCCCGACCGTGGCGTCTATCGCTCGACCGACGGCGGCGCAACGTGGCAAAAAGTTCTCTACAAGAACGAAAACGTCGGCGCGATCGACCTTAATTTCGATCCGCGCGATTCGCGCACCATTTACGCGACGCTATGGAACACGCGCCGCCCGCCGTGGAGCATTTATCCCCCATCGTACGGGCCAGGAAGCGGGATCTTCAAATCGACCGATGGCGGCGATACCTGGCAGCAGCTTACGAATGGGCTTCCAACTCAGGGCGTCGGTCGAATCGGAATTGCTGTCTCGCCATCGCAGGCCGATCGCGTCTACGCCGTCGTCGACGCAAAAGATGGCGGCATTTATCGCTCCGATGATGCGGGCGCGTCATGGCATCTGATGTCCAACCAGCGCCGCGTTTGGGAGCGCGGCTGGTATTTCGGCAATATCGTCGTAGATCCGAAGAATCCCGACGACGTGTATGTTTCCGATACTTGCGTCTACCGCTCGACGGACGGCGGCAAGACGTGGAACCCGTTCAGAGGCGCGCCGGGCGGCGACGATTATCACCAACTCTGGATCTATCCTACCGATCCGAATCGTATGATCGTCGCAAGCGACCAGGGCACTGTGGTTTCCGTCGACGGCGGCAAAACGTGGAGTACCTGGTATAACCAGCCGACGGCGGAGATTTACCACGTCGCGCCCGATTACCGCTTCCCCTATTGGGCCACCGGCGCGCAGCAGGATAGCGGCGCTGTTGCTGTGCCGAGTCGCAGCGCTCACACCGAAATTTCGATGCACGACTGGACCGGCTACTGCGTCGCCGGCGAGAGTGGCTACACCGCGCCCGATCCTCTGCATCCGGAGATCACTTTCGGCGGCACAGTCTCCAAATGCAATCTCGATACGCAGGAAGTCCGCGACGTTTCGCCCGAACTGAGCCGCAAAGGCCCGTTCCGCAAGACGTGGACCCTCCCTCTCGTCTTCTCCGAAGGCGATCCGCACGCGCTCTATTTCGGCAATCAGTATCTCTATCGCACGATCGATGGCGGCCACAGTTGGACGCAGATCAGCGCCGATCTGACGCGCGTCAATCCCGGCGTTCCGTCGAATCTTGACCAGGCGACCGCGGCAGACGCTCCACCCTACACACGCCGCGGCGTTATCTACACGATTGCGCCGTCACCGATGAAGACGCGTGCAGGCCTCGTCTGGATCGGCACAGACGATGGATATATCCAGATGACCCCCGACGGCGGAAAAACATGGCACAACGTCACACCGCCCCAAGTTACCTCGTGGAGCAAGATCGTGATGATGCAGGCATCGCACTTCGATCCCAGCGAAGCATATGCCGCCGTCGATCGCCACCGCCTTGCCGACAATAATCCTTATATTTACCGAACGCGCGACAGCGGGAAGACGTGGCAGCTCATCACCAGCGGCCTTCCCGCCGGCGTCTATATGCAAACCGTGAAGGAAGATCCGCAGCGCAAAGGCCTGCTCTTTGCAGGCAGCGAACTCGCGGTCTACGTCTCTTTCAACGATGGCGACAGCTGGCAATCGCTCCAGCTCAATCTGCCGCCTTGCTCAATGCGCGACCTGGCCATTCATGATAATGATTTGATTGTCGCCACGCACGGCCGCGGCTTCTGGATCCTCGACGACATGACCGCCCTGCGCCAGATTACGGATCAGGCAGCGCAATCCGATGCGTACCTCTTCCGTCCGGAGACTGCGCTGCGCATGAATCCCGGCGCCGATTACGGCTCGCCCATGCCGCGCGACGAAGCGCTCGCTGAAAATCCGCCCGTCGGTGCTGCGATCGACTATTACCTGAAATCAGACGCATCCGGCCCGCTGACAATCGACATTCTCGATTCCAAGGGGCGCCTGGTGCGCAGCTATTCGAGTGCGCAGCACGTCCCGGCGATCAATCCGGACATCCTCGAGTTTCCGGCTTCGTGGGTCCATCCGCCGCAGCCGCCTTCGGCCACCGCCGGAATGCATCGCTTCGTTTGGGACTTGCGCTACACGCCCGTCGCAGGCGGGAGCCGGTTTCCCGGCGCTGCTTTCTTCGGATTCGGCGGAAGCAGCCCGGCTGTTCTTCCCGGTGATTACACCGTAAAGCTCACAGTCGACGGAAAGAGCTACGCGCAGCCGCTGACCGTGAAGATGGACCCGCGCAACAAGACGCCGCTCATCGATCTGCAAAAGCAGTTCCAGACGGGCATGATGATTGACCGTCGGCAAACCGAAGTGAACACGGCAAAGCACGAAGTGGACGAGGTTCGCAAACAAATTGCGGCGCTGCGCCGGCGCGCCGGTGGGCACGCGCCTCTCGAATCGGCGCTTCGCCGCTTGGACGTCGAAGCGCAATCGGTTGGCGGCAATCCGCCTCCGCGCGTGGAAGCGGGCAACGTGCCGCCTCCGCCGAAGGAAGAGACCAGCTTGACCTACCTCAGCGGGCAATTCTCGGAGGTTGCGCGTGCCGTCGATACCGGCCAGTCAGCGCCGACGGCCGAGGCGATGCACGCGCTCGCGGATGCAGGAGCCACGCTCGTGAAGACAACGGCGAAATGGTCAGCGATCAAGACGAACGACGTCCCTGCGATGAATCGCGAGCTGAAGCAAGCAGGCCTTCCGCCGATCGTGATCGCTGGCGCTGCCCACAACAAAGCGGGGGCTTCATGATGCGAGATCGCTACACGATCCCGCTTTTCAAATCTTTGAGCGGATAGAACGTGCCGCGCCATTCGATGCCGTCCTGGCGCAGCGTAACGATCATCGACCGGCCGAGCATCCAGACGAAAATGAGCGCGCCGATCGGCAGTGAAAGTCCCCATAACCGGCTTACGCCGAATTCGCGCGCCGCTTCGCCGTGCGCGATCACGGGCAATGCAATGGCAATAATGTCGAATGCCAGCGCCAATCCATGCGTGAAGGGCAGCGCACAAATTGGGAGGACGCACATCAGCAGCAGCCCGAACATGCGGAACAGCGTCCGGGGGACGCTGAAGCCGGATGTTGCGAAGAAGTTTTTCGTTGTGCCGCGAACGATGTTCCGCACCCCGTCGTGCCAGTGGACGCTCACCGACTCGCCCGCCCTGGCCGCACCCGAAGAAAACCCGGCCTCTTTGATCAGCTTGCCGAGCTTCATGTCATCGATTACTTCCATATGCAACTTGCGGTGAGTCCCCATTGCTTCGTAGCTGCTCCTTCGCACCATCTGGAAGGCTCCCACGCCGAGATAGCCGCGCGATTTTGGATTGTGCGCCTGCCATGGTTTTGTGCCGATCACGAATCCAAAGCCAAAGAACGTCATCGTGATTTTCTCGAAGAACCGGAACATTTCGGCGCGTCCGAGAAGTGTCAGGTGGTCCCATCGGTTTGCGAGCGTCATTGCGATGGAGCGGCGCAGCACGTCCGGCGCGAAATAGACATCCGCATCGGTAAACACGAGCCATTGGCCGGTCGAGTGCTCGTACGCCTGCTGCAGCGCATGGGGCTTTCCGAGCCAGCTCTCTGGAAGTGATTCGATGTGAACGACCTTGAGATTCGGGTGTTCGCGCGCGGCGGCATCGAGGATCTTCCGCGTGTCGTCAGTTGAGCGGTCATTCACCGCGACCACTTCGTAGTTTGGATAATCGAGCGCGAGAAATGAGGCCAGCGCCTCGGGCAGCTTCCTGGCCTCGTCACGAGCCGCGACGAGAATCGATATCCGTGGCAGATTCTGTCCATCCGCTGGCGCCACATCTTTCAAATGCGGCACCAATCGAATGCCGCGCGCAATTTCGATTGCCTGAACGGCCCACAGGAAGGCAATCAGCCCGAACAATGCCGTCCAAAAAGTGTGCAAGCTGCGAATTCCTCCAGGGACGTTCGGAAATCACGTTATGCTATCACGCACCGCTCGTCGCTCCGGATGCGACGAAGCACGTGTTGAGAAATTTCGGCGCGCTCGGCTGTCTGCAGTTTCGCCTCGCGGCGCTCGCTCCATCGCGCCGATGCGATCTTCGATGAACCGAACGATTTCCATTATTGGCGCGGGACGCGTTGGCAGAACGCTCGGGCGCCGCCTTCGACAGCTGCGATGGACCATCGAAGCGGTCGTTGCGCGGTCGAAAACTCATGCTCGCGAAGCCGTCCGCTGGATCGGGGCTGGAAAGCCATTCGCGCGGCTGGAGCGCGACTTATTCTCCGCGAACGTGCTCCTGTTGACCGTTGGGGATTCGGCCCTTGCCGCGGTGGCTGAGGATCTCGCTCACACCGCCGACGGAAATCTAAAGGGAAAAGTTGTCCTGCACACGAGTGGCGCTTTGGACAGTCGTGTACTTCGCCCGCTGGCACGCCTTGGCGCCGCGACGGGTTCGCTTCATCCGATGCAGACATTTACAGGAAAAGAGTCGCCGAACCTGACCGGCATCGTGTTTGCAATTGAAGGAGCGCCCGCCGCACGGCGCGTTGCCGCGCAAATCGCACACGAGCTTGGCGGTGAGCCGATCGTGATTGACCCGAAAGAGAAGGCTGCCTACCACGCGGCGGGAACGCTCGCGGCGGGTCATGCGCTAGCGCTGATGGAGACGGCAACCCAGATTCTGATTCGAGCGGGTTTCACCCGCAAAGGCGCCTTGAAGGCGCTGCTGCCTCTGACGCGGCAGATGCTCGATAACTTTGAAGCCGCAGGACCGCGCGCCGCGTGGACTGGACCGCTCGCGCGAAAGGATTACGCGACTGTTTCCGCGCACGCGAAGGCGCTTCGCATTTATCCACGCGAATTCCGAGACGCTTATGAGGCACTGTCGCTTCTTTCGGCACGCGTGCTCGCTGGTTACCCTGAGACAGCGATCGCAAACATTCGCCGCGCGCTGCGCAACCGTGAGTGACAGCCGCTTCGCCGCTCTCGGCGCGTACTCCGCGATTCGCAATGGCATATTTGCAAAGCACGGATTTTTCGTCAGAATGGAAGATCGAACGGTAAATCGGAGGTCAGGTTGAGACAGCTTCATATCCCTGTGGAACACACGACTCTCGCCAACGGTCTGCGTGTCGTCGCATCGCCGGATCATTCCGCGCCTTTCGTGACCGTGGGTGTTTATTACCAGATCGGTTTTCGACTGGAGCCGCGCGGGCGCAGCGGCTTCGCTCACCTGTTCGAACACATGATGTTTCAGGGTTCCGAGAATGCCGGGAAAATGGAGCACATCCGCCTGATCAATTCCTCCGGCGGCCTGCTGAACGGCACCACCAATTACGACATCACGAATTACTTCGAAGCGGTGCCTTCCAACGCTCTCGAACGCGTGCTGTGGCTCGAGGCCGACCGCATGCGCGCCCTGAAAGTGGACGATGAAAACCTGCGCAACCAGCGCGACGTGGTGAAGGAAGAAGTTCGCGTCAACGTGATGAACCAGCCCTATGGCGGGTTTCCGTGGCTCGATCTGCCGCCGGTCGCGTTCCGCAATTGGCCGAACGCGCATAATTTCTACGGTGATTTCGCCGATCTTGACGCTGCCACTCTCGAAGACGTGCGCACGTTCTTCCGCACGTATTACGCGCCGAACAACGCAGTGCTTCTTATGGTCGGTGATCTCGATCCACGCGAGGCTTTTGAACTCGCCAAGCGCCACTTCGATGAAATTCCGCGCGGCCCCGCCCCTCCTCGCGCCGATATCTCCGAGCCGCCACAGAAAGAAGAGCGGCGCGGCGAAGTTTCCGAAAAGTTCGGCCCTCTTGCCGGCATCGCAATCGGCTACACGATGCCCCCGCGAGGCACAAAGGACTGGTACACCGCAGCCGTGCTCGACCGCATCCTCCATGGCGGACGCGCGGGGCGCGTGCATCGGCGGCTCGTGCTGGAAAAGCAGATTGCCGTGGAGGCGAGCGGCGGCGCCGACTTGCTCGAAACGAACGGGCCGACGCAAATGGTCACGCGGATTTTCCCCAAACCTGAGTTTTCGACGGACGAGGCGATCGGCGCGTTCGACAGCATTATTCTTGAACTCGCGCTCCAGGGAACGACGCGCGAGGAACTTGATCCGGTAAAAGTGAAAATGCGAGCGGACTATTACTCCATGCTGGAAGGCGGAATGGGCTCCTACATGCCTCGATTCGGACTGATGCATTATCTCGCGTCATTCACGCTCTTCGATGGAGATCCCGACCGCTTGAATATGGTCCTCGACGATTTTCTCGCGGTCACGCCGGCTGATGTACAGGCGCTTGCGCAGCAGATTCTGGTCCCCGGCAATCGCGCGATTGTCATTCGACGTCCGGTCCAGCAAGGAGCGGCACAATGAGCACTCCTGCCGCGGTCAACTCGAACCGAGCTGCCGTTCCAGCTCTTGGTGCAGAGCGCTCTGTTGCGTGGCCCAAGCGCACGGTTCGAACTCTTGCGAATGGGCTGGAGGTCGTCCTCGCCGAGTCGCATACATTCCCGAAAATTTCCGTCGAGCTTTTCTTTCGCAGCGGCAACGCTGCCGTTGCGCACACCTCGCCCGGGCTCGCCGAGATCACAGCGAGCGTGGTCCGCACGGGTACTGCTTCGCGGACGAGCCGGCAAATCGAGGAGGATTTGCGGCGCATGGGCGCTGATCTCGGCACAAGCTCCGGAGCTGATTCGAGCGCTATTTCTATTTCAGGGCTTACGGAATTTTCCGGCGGCCTGCTTGAACTTCTCTCCGATCTCGCGCGCAATGCTTCTTTCCCGGAGGGCCAATTCGAGCGCGAGCGCCGCCAGAAAATCGAGGAGCTGAAGATCGAGCGTACGACGCCCGGCTTCCTGGCCAGCGACCGTTTCCGCCGCGCTCTCTTTGGCGAACATCCCTACGCGATCATTACGCCCACTGCGGAACAGGTTGCATCCTACCGGCGTGAGCAACTCGAAGAATTCTACCGTCGGCACTACACACCCGCAAATGCGCTCCTGATCGCGGTTGGCGATTTCGCGAGCGCGGCCATGATGGAGCAGGTGGAAAAGATTTTCGGTGAATGGCAGGCGCCTCAACCCGAGCCGCAGTTCGTTCCCTCGCCACCGCCGCATTCCGGACGCCGCGTTTACCTCGTCCATCTTCCCGGCGCCGTGCAGGCGCAGATCGTTCTAGGGAACCTGGCGGTCACTCGCCACGACCGCGACTGGTATCGCAGCGTGCTCGCGAACGCGATTTACGGCGGCGCGTTTCATTCGCGGCTCGTCGCCAACATCCGCGAGCAAAAGGGTTACACGTACAGTCCGCGAAGCGGCCTGAATCCGCTGCGGCAGCACGGCTATTTCAGCGTGCACGCAGCAGTCCGCAACGAAGTGGTTGCGGCGACGCTCACCGAGATTTTTTACGAAATGGACCGCATGCGCTCGCTGCCCGTCACGCGCGACGAAGTCGAAAGCGCCCGCAATTACCTGACCGGCGTTTTCTCGCTCGGCATCGCCACGCAGGACGGCATGCTCACGCAGCTTTCGACGCAATATCTCGACCGATTGCCCGAAGATTATCTCGAGAAGTATCGCGAGCACATCCGCGCGCTGAAGGAAGAAGATGTTCTGACCGCTGCGAGACGTCATTTCGATTCGGCCAACGCACAGATCGTCGTTGTCGGCGATCGCGAGCAAGTTTTTGAGCAGGCTGCGCTCTTCGGCCACCTTGAAGTGTTCGATGCAAACGGCCAGCCGATCCAATTGGTCGCGTCGTAGCACATGCTTCAGCAACCCAATCTCGAGCAGCATTCATCGCCGGCGAAAATCTCCGGTCCCGACAGTGATTCCATCGTAGAAGGCCACGGACTTCGGCAATGGTTACTCGGGCATTACCGATTCCTCTACGCGGTCGATCTGATCCTTCTCTATTTATCTGCCATGTTTTACATCACGGCTCGGATTGTTACCGGGCCGTCCAGCGCGGCGTCGCGAACGATTCTGGTCGTGCTCATTGGATCCGGCATCATTTCCGCACTGCCGTTCGTCACGGGAGACAATTTCGAAAAGGATTTCGCGTTCGCGCTCGCAAATCCCGGATCGAAGAAATTGAAACGTATCGAGATCGTCGTCGCAGCTGCGCTTCTTCTCATATTGGCTGTCGCGGTGGCAGTCGCCATTTTTCATCCGGCCCATCACGCTGTTCGATGAGTGGCCCATACCGTTTGCTTTTATCGCGTGTCGCGGCTCTCTGGACCGCCTTCCTCCTCTGCGCCGCGATATCCGCCGCCGCGAATCATAAAAAGAAACTGCCCGCCAAACCGCTCGACTTGAACACCGCGACTCTCAAGCAGCTTGAGCAGCTCCCCGGGATCGGCCCCTCAACCGCACAAGCCATCATCCAGTTTCGCGAGAAGAGCGGCCCGTTCCAGCGCGTTGAGGACCTGCTCGCTGTCCGCCGAATTTCAGCATCGCGCTTCGAAAAGCTTCGCCCCTACATCACCGTCGCCAAAGCGCGTCCCCCAAATAGGCATTGAGCACTCCACCCTCTGAGGCGCGAAAAGCGACTGGCGCTGCCAGTAAGAATGGGCCGCCTGCGTTGTAGACGCGAGACACGCAAGGCATAATGGACGCATGACATCGACCAGTGCATTTGCCAAAGGAAATTTTACGGACTCGCCGGAATTCGCGCGCAACCTGGACAAGCTGGCGGAGGTTGCCGTGCGCGTAGGATTGGGCCTCGCGCCCGGACAGGAAGTGGTCATGACCGCCACACTTGAGGCGGTTCCGCTGACGCGCCGCATCACCGAGCACGCCTACCAGGCCGGCGCGACGGTGGTCACCACGCTGTTTGCCGACGAACAGGCCGCGCTGCTTCGCTTCCATCATGCGCGGAACGAAAGCTTCGACGTTGCGCCCGCTTGGCTTTACGAAGGCATGGCCGCGGCGTACCGCTCCGGCGCAGCGCGTCTCGCCATTACGGGCAACGATCCCGCATTGCTCTCGAAGGAGGACCCGGCAAAAGTAAGCCGCGCAAATCGCGCGACATCAAAGGCGTATCGTCCCGCGCTGGAGCTGATCACGCGCGAGGAAATTAACTGGACGATCGTTTCGAACGCGACTCCGGCGTGGGCTGCTGCCGTTTTTCCAGACCTGCCCCAGGACGAAGCGCTCGCGCGCCTATGGCAGGCAATTTTCAAGGCGACGCGCGTCGATCAGGACGATCCGGTTGCAGCGTGGAAACAGCACGACGCGAATCTGCATGCTCGAGCCGATAAGCTGAACGCGAAGCGCTACTCGGCGCTTCACTTCCGCGGGCCGGGAACCGATCTGCGCGTCGGTCTGGCAGACGATCACCTGTGGCTCGGCGGCGGATCGACGCCGCGCAACGGGCGCTACTGCATCCCGAACATGCCTACGGAAGAAGTTTTCACCACGCCGCATAAGGACCGCGTCGAAGGCCACGTGACCAGCACAAAGCCCTTGTCGTACCAGGGCACAATGATCGAGGAAATTTCAGTGCGATTCGAGGGCGGACAAATCGTCGATGCGCGCGCCGCGCATGGCGAACAAGTGCTGAAAAACATGATCGAAACGGACGAGGGCGCTCGGCGCCTGGGAGAAGTATCGCTCGTGCCCCATTCCTCTCCCATTGCCTCCAGTGGACTGCTGTTCCTGAACACGCTCTATGACGAGAATGCGGCCTGCCACATTGCGCTCGGGCAGGCCTACAGCATGTGCTTCAAGGATGGAAAGAGCCTCAGCAAAGAGCAGCTCGGCTCGCGAGGCGCAAACGAAAGCCTGATTCACGTCGACTGGATGATTGGTTCGAATCGCATCGATGTCGACGGCATCACCGCGGACGTCCGCGAGGAACCGGTGTTGCGCTCCGGCGAATGGGTGTAGGGCGCAAAAGCGGCTCGTTTGGGCGGCGGTCGTAACACTGCTTCGATGTCCTGCAGATCGTGAGTTCTTCCTACGCTCGATTACGTCTTTCATGCTCGGTTTCGGATTCTCTGCTTGGGGTCCGTTCTCAAGTGTGAGGATGGAAACTATGGAACTTTTCGGCCGCACGGGGTTAATACACCTAAGGTAGCTATTCGGTATGGGGATCGCGGTCCATCCCGGTCTGCCCGTTTTGCATCTGAGTAGCAGCCAAATCTAAGGAGCCGGCACCGTTGAGAGGCGACCCGCCATTGGGCGGGCGTTCCGGCGGACCAAGCGGGCCACATTCTTTCGCACGATGCGGGATACGTTGGACGATTTTTGAGTTCCCAGAAGGTGCCAAACACATGAAAAACGCAAAGGCGGTTGCGTTGGCGGCGGTGGTTTGCGGGCTGGTCATTCTTTTCTCGCGGCCGGCCGTCTCGCAGCAGTCGCAGATTACGCGCGCGATCAATCCGTCGAATCTGACTGTATTGAAAGGCAACGTCCATCCGTGGGCGCAGGCCCGATTCGACCGCGGAGCTGCTCCGGCGAACCTGCCCATGCAACGCATGATGCTGGTGCTGAAGAGCACAACCGCGCAGGCCGAGCAACTGCAGGAAGTGCTGCGCGAGCAGCAGGATCGGGCGTCCGTGAACTATCACAAATGGCTGACGCCGCAAGAATTCGGCGAGCAGTTTGGCGCTTCGGAAACTGACATTCAGAAGATCACCGGGTGGCTTACATCACAGGGTTTCAGCATTGATAGCGTCGCCAAGGGCCGTAACCTGATCGAGTTTTCGGGGAATGCAGGCCAGGTCTCAGCTGCCTTCCACGCGGCGATCCACAAGTACGTGGTTGGCGGGAAGCAATATTGGGCGAATGCGAACGATCCGGCTATTCCGGCGGCGCTCACACCGGTCGTGGCGGGCATCGCATCCCTTAACAATTTCCCTCGGCGACCCGCGAGCCGGTTCGCCGGAAACTTCACCCGAAGCAAGGCAGGCAAGCTCGTTCGTAAAGAAACGGCGAACACAACGACAAATCCGCAGTTCACCTATGCTGCCGGCTGCAACGGAACCAGCACGAACTGCTATGCACTGACGCCATACGATTTCGCCACAATCTACAACGTGCTGCCGCTGTGGACCGCTAGCACGGCGATCAACGGCACCGGCGAAACGATCGCGATCGTCTCCGATAGCGACATCAATAAAGCCGACTTCACGAATTTCCGTTCGCTGTTTGGATTGCCGGCCGGCAATTTGAACGTGATCTACACCCCTGGCAGTAGTGCGACGAACCCAGGTATTCAGCCGACGGGGAATGAGTCGGAAGCGGACGTCGATATGCAGTGGTCTGGAGCGGTTGCGCCCAATGCGACGATTGACTTGGTCGTATCCACCGACACGACCACTTCATTTGGCGGCGATATTTCAGCGGAATACATCATCGATAACAAGAGCACGCTGAACGCGACCGTTCTCGGCTACAGTTACGGCGCCTGCGAGTTCTTCCTGGGCGCAGCCGGCAATCAGTTCTATGGGGCGGGAACCGGCTTGTGGCCGCAAGCAGACGCGGAAGGAATCACGGTAGTCGTATCGACGGGCGACACCGGCTCAACGGGTTGCGAGGCACCTACCGGAAATCCTCCCGAAGACGAACCGGCCGTTTACGGTCTAGCAGTGAATGGCATCGGGTCCACTCCCTACAATGTAGCGGTAGGCGGAACGGACTTCAACGACGGCCCATACGACACGTCCACCCCGACGCAAAGCCAGTGCGCGACGACACCGTACGTCCAATGCTATTGGAGCGCCTCGAATTCGGCCACGGGAGAATCCGCAAACGGCTACATCCCCGAAATTGCCTATAACGATTCGTGCATCAACGCGGCGCTCGATGCCCTATACGACTCTACGGCGAGCAGTGATGGCCTGACGAACTGCAACAATTACTTCGGTACCACCCTTGCTCCGCTCGTCGCGCCTTTCGGCGGCGGGGGCGGTCCAAGTTCGTGCATCAATTCCAACATCACCTACAACAGCAGCGGGGAACCCTCCGGCGGTTCGTTCGCCGGTTGTACGCAGGGATATGCGAAACCGACATGGCAAACCGGCAACGGCGTTCCGAATGATGGCGTCCGCGACCTGCCCGATGTTTCCGCGTTCGCGGGCGACGGAACATTTCAAAACTTTTATCTATATTGCCAGCAGGATGAGGACGCAACGTCGAGCACGCCTTGCAGTCTCACGGCGAGTGGTACCGAGAACGGCGAGACCGTCGCGTATCCGGATATTCAGGGCGTCGGCGGAACGTCCGTTTCGGCCGAGGTGTTTGGTGGCATGATGGCTCTGCTCAACCAGTCGCTCGGGAGCTCGGGGCCGGTTGGTCTTCCGAACACGAATCTGTATGCTCTGGCTGGGCAGAGTTGGGCTGATTGCCAGTCGGGCGGAAGCCTCAACAGCGGTTGCATCTTCTATCAGGTCACGTCCGGATCGAACGCAATGCCTTGCACTAACGCTGTGGCGACGGGCTTCGGGACGGCACCCGGCTGCACCCAGTCAGGAACGAGCATCGGAGAGACGGAGGCGAACGGTGCACTGGCGTATCAGGCCGCGGCCGGCTACAACCTGGCGACCGGGCTCGGCTCTCTGAACGTCTACAACCTGGTAAAAGAATGGACGGTCGGCAGCGGCGGCGCGCCGGATTTTGTGCTGTCGGCGTTGCCGGCTGCGCTGAACGTCACTGCGGGGCAATCGGGCACCACGACGATCACAGTCGTTCCCGTCAACAATTTCAGCGATACGGTCACATTCTCCGCGTCGGCGTGCACAGGCTTGCCCACGGGCGCAACGTGCAGCTTCAGCTCTTCACCCGTAAGCGCGAATGGCACCACAACGCTGACGATTCAGACCACGTCTTCCAGCGGCGCACCTCCCGCGGTGATTCGCCCTGATACTCTCGGTGCATGGAAGCAGCCGGGGCTAATCGCTCTTGGCGGACTGCTCACAATTGCGATTCTCTTCTTCGCTCTGCGAGGCAGGAACCGGCGGTGGGGCATGGCTGCAGCCTGCATCCTGTTCGCCGTATTCGTCGGCATCGCGGGTTGCGGCGGCGGGTCCAGTTCAACCACTGGCGGTGGTGGAGGAGGCGGTGGTGGGGGCGGCGGCAGCACGGGAGCCATTGTGCCCATTGCGGTGACGATCACTGGCACAAGCACCACCGGTCAGGTGAGCCATTCAACCACCGTCATGCTGACGGTGCAGTAGTCGGAATATCGGGCCGTGCCGGCAACTATTGCGGCACGGCTTCGAGCGTAAGGACTTCGAAGGGCTGCAGACTGATCGTGCGTGGCTGGCGTGCGCTCAGATTCATTGGCGGCGCACCCGCCGCGTCCTTCCACGGACTGCGTGCGGTGTAGCTTCCCGGCGCGCCGTCGGGCAGTTCGAACGCAGATTGCGCGTCAAGTTCAAACGTCTGCGCCACTTTGTTCGGATTTCGCAGCGTGATGATTCCTCCGCGCGGCGACCAGGACGCCCAGCCATACACTTCGAGTTTTGCGGGATCGCCGCCAGTCCAGTGCGTATCGACCAGAATGTCCGCATTTCGGCGCGACCACCGCGCCGCCTCAGCGAGCACGTCCCAGTCAGAATCCGAGAGCAGCGAGTGCGTGATGTACATCTCCTGAAGCTGCGTCCCCGTACCGAAATACGAGTGGATTTCGGACGGGAAATCGTGCCCGGGATCGGTGTCGAGCCGTTTTGCGTGCCGCGCAAAGATCAGGCCATGCAGCATCAGTGAATTGAGCGGATACAGCGGGCCGCGACGGACGACGTGATCGTACGTGTCTGCGTCGCGATATGTGATCCACTGCTGGCGATTGCTGCCGACGCCGGCGAATGAATCATCATCGCCGCCCCGCCAGGTCGAATCGGCGTAGCGAAGCCAGAAGGGCGATGGGTACGTGCCGCTCGTCAGGTTGACGTACAGATCCTTCTCCGCCGCGCGCAAATCCCCGATCAGGCTGATCATCGCGTCGAAATCGCTGTTGAATTTGCTCCCGGGATGTACGGTGGAAGTATCGGCGGTACCGTCGAATTTGAACTGGTTTACGCCATACTTGCGCACCATCTCCATGCAAACTTCGTGAAAGCGCCGAAAGTAGCGCGGGCCGGAGAGAACGAAGCCGTCGGAATCCTCCTCGTATCCGTGCAGCTTTCCGTAGGCCAGCCGTTGCTTGCGCGGCCCGTCGTACCCACCCCAGGGCGAAAGCCAGATCCCCGGCGCCGCCCCGTATTTCGCGGCGGCGATGCGAAGCGGCGCAAACCCGTTCGGAAAACCCGAATTGAATTTCCAGAGCGAGTTGTGATCATCCCAGCCGTCGTCGAAAAGGAACGAATCGAGAGTGACGCCGCGCTTCTGATGCAGTTCGCGGCCAAAAGCGTTGATCACTTCAAGAGCGCCCGTTTGGTCATACGGAGTGAAGTAGCCGAGATCGAACCACGAGTTGTAGTGGAGAAAGGTTCGATATGGGTGCGCGCGCTCGCGTTCGATGTAGTGCAAAAAGCTGCGCCGCAGTTGGCCGGCGGCAGTCACGCCAATCACGCATGAGTAGGACGCGGTCTTGCGCTGCGCCAGAGGGAGTTGGCGCTCGATGCTGCACGTCGCGCGATTCGCTTCGACTTTGCTCTGCGATAGCGGGTGTTCCAAGCCGAAAAACCAGTTTCCCTTCGTGATCGGCGACCCTTTTACCGTTCCAGCCACTTCCGCGCCGGGGATGTTGAGGTCGATGAGCGTGAGGCGATCGATCGGGAAATCGCCTGCAAGCGCCTCGACCGTGACTTCCTGACGAATATAATGTGAGCCGTCGCGAAGAATGCCTCGCCAACGAACGCGTACGCGCCTCTGCTCGTCCTCGACCGTGGTAATGATTGCTTTACCGCTGAGTCGTTCGGAGAAGCGCGATGCTCCGGGATCAGCGGAGAGCGTCTCGATGCGTGGGGAGCCGATCAGCTTCATCGCGGAGGAAAGCACTTCGTCGTTCTCGCCCCGAATGGCGAGCGCGAACACCGGGCGCTGCCCGCCGACCATTTGCCCTGATGCGCGGTCTTGCACTCGGATCAGACGCATCCCGTTCGGCAAGATCTCCCATTCCGCCGAAATGATTGCGTTCCCAATCGACGCGACCTGCCCTTCAATGTTTGCCTGGGCTTTTGCCGCGCTCGACTGACCCGCGAGCAAATTGACTGGCGCGAGCCGGTTCAAGTATCCGGCTGCTGGCAGGCCGCCAACGAGCAGCGCCGATCGCTGGAGAAAGTCACGCCGCGTCAGTTCCCCGCAAGACCTTCCATCGGATCGCTGTGACTTCTGGATGTCCTTCAAGATTTTTGCTCCTCCACTGAAAACTCGCTGATGCGACTCCACAGTTTGGCTCCCCTACCGTGAAACGGTGGGGTTCTACGAACTGACTACTTCAGCCATCCTCGCAATCCTTGGGGGCCCGTGATCCGTCCCAATAACTCGCGAAATCCAACTGCCCAAACGAGGCCTGAAGTCCGGCCCACAGTCGACGTCTACTCGCGAATGCCTGCGAATAGAAATCGACATAAGTACCTGTGGCTCAGCTACTTAACTTTTTCTATTCGCGAAAAAATCCGTTTTTTCGTCTTCTCTTTAGTTTCGCCCTTTCCGGCACTTTCTGGTCAGTTTGTCCGAAGCGGCGACCTTAATGCCACCAAACCCGGTCCTGTCCGCGTTATTAGGAACTCGCTTGCGTCCGCTTGTGTCGGGAACCGCTCCCGATAATGCGCCGACCATGCATCTCGAAATTCGCCGGCCCGCGCTGAGTTAACGAGCGCCCATACGCTGCCGCCAAATCCAGCGCCAAACGCCGACGCCGCCACGGCGCCCAACGCGCGCGCCGACCGCGCCAGTTCGATCGTTTCAGCTGTCTGATTGCCAAGACATGTTTCGGCAAGGTACTGAGAACGGTCCATGAGTGCCCCGACGCGTGCGAGGTCACCTGCCGCAAGTGCATCGGAGACACCCGGGACAATCTCGTTGCTCTCTTCCTGAAATTGCGCCAGTCGGTTCAAGAGCACCGTTGACGCAAAGCCACTTTCAGTCGCCCCCGCTAGGATTCCGCGCATGCGATCCTTTGCATCTGGAGCTGAAGCGATCGCATCGGCGAGTGACGGATCATCGCGGCCCGTCACGCTGCGCCAAAGCTCCAGAATCTTGCGCGCTGCAAGTGAGGTGCGATTGTACGCTTCGAGCGCACTCCCGGTCTTGTCGGCCACGACGCCGCTGACGCCAATCACGAGGGAATGATTTTCCGGGAAGCGTACTTGCCGTTCGAAACGAATCGGACAATAGGAGTACTGTCGCAGAAATCGGGCCCGCGAGCAGACAATCGCGACGTGATCCTCGCTTCCGCCAAGGGTGCCCACGCCTCTGTGGCCCGAAGATGCGCCGAACGGAGCGCCGCACTCGACGGCACCGAGATAGCCCGCCAGATCTTCGCGCGTACGGATGAACTCGCGAAAAAAGGCCGATCCGTCGAGCGAGTTGATCTCTGCTAGTGCGGCAAATACGGCGATGATTACCGCGCTCGAACTGCTCATGCCGGCAGAGCGTGGCAAATCGCCGCCAAACACCATATCCGCTCCGGTGCGCGCGTCCGCAAAGTCGCGCGCAATGCGATGCGCAACGGTGACCACGTAATTCGACCAGTCGCCGCGAATAGGTTCAGTGTTGCGACCGAGAGCGAACTGAGCTTCCGAATTTAGGTCTAGGCTCCGCACCCGGATTTGCGCGTCACGCCGCGGAGTGGCGAGCAAACAAATGCCGCGGTCGATCGCGCAGACCAGGCTACGGCCGCCGGCATAGTCGGTGTGTTTGCCCGCTAGCTCGACGCGCCCAGGAACAAAGAAGGCAACTACACAGTCGAGCTCTTCGGAATGTACTTCTCGTAAATGCGCGAGCAGCTTCCCAAAAATCGCCTCTTTTGCGGCGGACTCTCCGACGCTCATGCCGGCGGCGTTAAGTTGGTCGGCGAATGTACTCACAGGTCGGGCCGGATGTGCGCGAGGGCTCGCGCCACACTGGGAATGTCGGAACGACAGGAAAGATCGAGAACGCCGGCGCGAATCGGAACGGCGCGAAACCGCAGACCTAGTGAATCGATTCCGAGCTGAACTGCCTGCGGGAGTTCGAATTCGCCGCGCGAAGATTGTGCAACCCGTTCGCAGGCACGGAAAATGGCGGAGTCGAAGCGCCAGCAATTCATGCTGACGAAGACCTCTTCTCCGTCGACATTGGGCATTTGCGACGGTTTCTCGACAATCTTCTCCAGCCATCCGTCGCTACGGATCTGTAGAAGCGCATAGTCGCGGATCCTTTCCCGCGGGATGTTACTGTCGCGCACGAGGGTCTCGCGCTCGAATGCAGCGAGCCCTGGATCGCCAAGTCCTCGCAGGACGCGAAAGACCTCCACAGGATAGTAATTGTCCGAATTGAGGACAAGGAACGGCTCGCCCCCCGTGAACGATTGTGCCGCGAGCACGGCGTTTGCTGTTCCCAGCGGCTGTTCCTGGATGGCAAAGTGCATGGCGATGCGTCGCGGAGAAAGCGACTCGTAGTATTCGCGAATCGGCGTGTGTTCGGGACCGACAACGATGCAGATTTCGCGAATCCCCGAGTCAGCCAGCGCGCTCAAGACAAAATCGAGAAAGGGGCGGCCGACGGGGATCATTGCTTTCATCCCAGCATCCGCGGCGGCGAGCTGATTGGCAGCGAGTTCCTCTGGCTCGTCGGCGCGGCGCATGCGCTTGCCCAACCCTCGCGCGAGAATGACGGCTTTGGTTATAGCTTTGGTCGACGGCAATACGGTCCTCTTCGGTTGAAAGCGTCTATAGACAACGCTTGGTGCGCAGCGCGCGGGGCATTATCCTACGGCGCTCGACCGACGAAGCGTGAATTCTTGCGGACGGTGAACCAACGTGATGGAACGAAAAGAACAGACCACATCTTCTGCAGCGCAGGTACGCGAAGGAACCGTGCAATTTCGGCGCGGACTTTTTGTCTTTGCGACGTGCGCGCTCGTCCTGCTTGTGTCACGCCCTCTGCGATCGAGCGTGAAAACTGCGGTCCCGCATTCGATCCGGATCGAACGCGGACAGTTCGTCCTCGACGGGCAGCCTTTTCAAATCATTTCGGGCGAAATGCACTACGCACGAATTCCCCGAGCCTACTGGCGCGACCGTTTGCGAAAAGCACGGGCGATGGGGCTAAACACGATTTCGACATATGTCTTCTGGAATCTGCACGAGCCGAAGCCGGGCATTTACGATTTTCACGGCCAACTCGACGTGGCGGAATTCGTTCGCGAGGCGCAACAAGAAAGGCTGTACGTGATCGTCCGTGCCGGACCCTATATTTGTTCGGAGTGGGATCTCGGCGGATTGCCCGCGTGGCTGCTCGCCGATCCACATATGAAGCTGCGGAGCCGTGACGAGAGCTTTCTGCGTCCCGCCGCGGAATGGATGAGGCGCCTCGGACGCGAACTCGCTCCGCTGCAAATCACGCGCGGCGGACCAATCATTGCTGTTCAGGTGGAAAACGAATACGGCTCGTTCGGAACCGACCACGTTTACATGTCTCGTATTCGCGACATGATTCGCGCCGCGGGCTTTCGCGACGTGATCCTCTATACGGCCGACGGCGCAATCCAACTGCCCGACGGAACGTTGCCCGATTTGCCGGCCGTGGTGAATTTTGGACCGGGCGAAGCGCGCTCCTCATTCGCAGCGCTGAAAACGTTTCGACCGCAGGGGCCGTTCATGAACGGCGAATACTGGGACGGCTGGTTCGATCATTGGGGCGCGCCGCATCACGTCACCGACGCAAAGCAACAAGCGGAGGAACTCGACTGGATGTTGTCGCAGGGCTATTCCGTAAATCTGTATATGTTTGAAGGCGGAACGTCGTTTGGTTTCATGGCGGGCGCGAATTACGAGCGTGCGTACGAGCCCGATACGACGAGCTACGATTACGATGCGCCGCTTGATGAAGCCGGGCGCCTGACGAAGAAATATTTTGCGTTTCGCGATGTGATCGTGCGGAACCTGCACGACCCCAAGCTGCCGCCGGTGCCTGCGCCGGTTCCCATAATTGCAATCCCCAAACTCACGCTCACTGAATCTGCGTCGCTCTGGACGAATCTCGGGCGCGGACTAGCCTCCGAGCGGCCAAAGACAATGGCGTCGCTGGGACAATCGTATGGTTATATTTTGTATCGAACTCGCTTGAAGGGGCCGGCAAAGGGCGATCTTGTCACCGACAAAGTTCACGATTATGCGGAGATTTTTGTGAACCAGCAGCTTGCGGGCACGCTCGACCGTCGGCTAGATCAGAGTGATCTACACGTCGAATTCCCTGAGCGAGGCAACACGCTGGACATCCTGGTTGAAAACACCGGACGAATTAACTTCGGACCCAAGTTGCGCGACGACAGGAAAGGCATCACGCACTCTGTTACCTTCGCGGGCCGTGAACTGACAGGATGGCAAATCTTTTCGCTTCCGATGCCCGATCCGACTTCGTTCCATTTCACGAGTCGCGCGGTGAATGGTCCAGCGTTCTACCGCGGCTTTTTCGACCTGGATGCGGGCGGAGACACTTTTCTCGACACGCGTGGAATGGGCAAAGGCGCCGTTTGGGTAAATGGCAAAAATCTGGGCCGCTTCTGGAACATTGGCCCGCAGCAGACGCTCTATCTCCCTGGCGCTTGGCTTCGAAGGGGGCGCAACGAAGTCGTCGTATTCGAGATGGACAGCAATCAGGCCCCGTCAATTCAAGGCTTGCGTCAGCCGATCCTAAATGAAGTGCATACGAACAGCACAAATTAACTGTCGCAGAACCTACTTTGGCTCCAGAACGAGCTTGTCGGTCGCATATTTCGCGACCGTTGTGCGCGAATACGAAAGTGGAAAGTAGCGGCCTTCGCTCCACAGCGGCAGTAAGTCGGAATAGTGTGGGCTTCCCGGCTGGCCGCTCTGCCCCGGCACGTTCACGGCGACCGAATTGTCCCAGTCGCCCAGGTCCATGATTTCTCGGTAGCTTGCGCCCGCCACCTGCTTGTATCCACCTGCCCAAAAGCCCGTCGCGTTCACAGTGTAATCGTCGCCCGGACGCGGGATTGGCCCGAGGTCAAACAGTTTCTTCACTCCTGGGGCTTGATCCAAAGGATGAAGAAACTCGACCACGTGAATCCGCTCCCACGCCCATTTACTCGGATCAGGTCCCTCTAGAGCCGTCAATTTTTCATGGGCTGACTTCAGCGTATCCAGCAGCAGCCGGTTGCGCGCTTGCTCTGGCTCGGGTCCAAAAACGTCCGGCGCAGGGTGCACGACCGCGTCGAGCACTTTGGTCACAGGCCAATCGCGCGTCAGTCCCCACAAATCTGCCGGCACGATTCGATGCGTGACAGCATCAGTCACGTCTTGCAGCCAGACCTCATAGAGGGCGGCGGCTCCGGATTGTCGTGTTACGGCGCCGTTCCAGCCGAGGAGCAATCGCACGTCTGGATCGCTGCTGGTGCCAGCCGCTTGTCGCAGTACGCCGATCAGTTCAAGCGCGGGCGTTGAGAAAACATCGTTCTGCAAATTCTCCATGTCCGCGACGGTCAGCTTGTGTCCGCTGGACTTCGCCGCTTCAAGCACCGCGCTGATTCGCCGAAAACGAAACCCGGGCGCCCATTCGTATCCGACTCGATAGGGATAGTTCGACGGAATCATTTTGTGATTCGCTGTCGCAACGAATCCCGCCGCCGGATTAAATGAATGCGGCAAATCTTTTGTCGGGATGAAGCCCCTCCATTCATAGCCACCGTCTCCTGGCACGGGGAGCAGGCCGTACCAGTTCTTCCGTATCGGCGCGAGGCCGACGGAGTACTCGCCAATATTTCCGGCGCGGTCGCCATAGGCGAGATTCTCCGACGGCACTTTCCAGCTTTTCACCGCCTCTTCGAATTGCTGCCAGTTTTGCGCGCGATCGACGGCGAGGGATCCCAAATAACCTGCGGTGCCTGGCTCGGCGCCCACCCAGCGAAGCGCCAACGCTCGGGCCTTGTCCTCCCACAGCACGGGTCCGTGCCGCGTGAACTTCAAATCGACCACGACACTCGGCTCACCGCGTACGCGAAAGGTTTCCTTTTCGACGCGCATTCTGGCCCAGCCGCGCTCGGTCTTGTATTCAAGCGGATTTGCAGGATTCAATTTCTCAAGGTAAAGATCCTGCTGATCGAGACCGAAGATCGTAAATCCCCAGGCGATGTTTTGATTGTGACCCACCGCGACGCCCGGAAGGCCAGGTTCGCCGGCGCCGATTACGTCCCATCCCGGCGCGACGAGGTGAATAACGTAGCGCAGCGAAGGCTCAGCGATGACGCGGTGCGGATCGTTCGCAACAATCGGTTTGCCACTCGCGGTCAAAGCTCCTGAAATTGTCCAGTCATTGCTTCCTTGAAGCGCGTGTGCCGGAAATTCGATTCGCGTGTCGCTGCCAACGAGATTGCGCAGAAGTTGCGGTGAAAGTCCCGCGAAGTCGACGCCCGGGGCTGGATCGAGTTCGACAGCCGGATCGAAGGCGAAGAGTCTCGTCGCGCGAGTTGCGCCAAGCGCCGCAACGGCCTGGGCGTGATACAACTCTGCCGTCGAATTTCCGGTCATCGAAAACGCCGCCATGCGATTCAGGCAGTCCTCGGGCCTCCACGGCTCGGGCTTGAATCCCGCAATCTGAAACTCGATTGGCAGGCCCCGACCGCCGGGTCTTGTGCGCTCCGCGATATACGCGTTGATGCCATCTGTGAAGGCCTGCAAAATTTCCTTTGTATCTGCAGAATAGCTCGCATACTCCGCATCCATGTTGCCCGTGTAGCGAAGCAGGCGCGCGTTTACGTCGCGCTGCAGCGCGCTCGGTCCGAGAATTTCGGCGAGCCTGCCTTGGCCTGAGCGTTTCCACAGCTCCATTTGAAATAGCCGGTCCTGCGATACGACGTATCCTTGCGCGAAAAACAAGTCGTGCTGATTCGCCGCGTAAATGTGAGCGACGCCCCAACGATCTCGAAGGACTGTGACCGGGTTTTCGAGACCGGCGATTTGGATCGTGCCGCGAATTTGCGAAAGTTCGGTTTGCGCGCGCGACTCAAGGCCCTGTGCTGACGCGTGCGTTCCTTGCAAAACACCGAGAAGAAGAAAAGCAAATCCCGAACAGAAAATGATCGCGCAGAAAAAGACATTCGGCCGCTTTAGGTAGCCCATCTCACCTCCTCAGCATTCGTTCGCGGACAGTAAAGAATCTGCGGACGCGAGTCAAGGGACGGCGTGCAAAACGCCTGGGAACGCGGGATCAGGTTCAGTGGGAAGGAAGATGGAACGCGATTTCGACGTCTTTCTCCGTCGGAACCGGTTGGCCATTGAGAAGCGCGGGGAGGTAGCGCCAGTACTTAGCGGCGTCCAATGCAGCGGGGACCAGTTGCGGTGGACCACTGATCAACTTCTCGCTTTGAACCGTTCCGTCGGCCGCGATGACGACATGAATTTTGACATTGCCCTCGATTCCTTGTTGCTGCGCTTGTAGCGGATATACGGGATCGACGCGATACGTGAGGTGGCAAGGGTTGTAGCGGTCCGACGGACGCAAGACGTACCCGTCTATCACTTGCGGCGAGGAATTTTCAGATGAGAGATCGACCGGCGATAGCTCTGCCGTGCCATTACTGTGGGCGGTGTTCGCGTGCTGATCGCTCGAAAAGACAGTAGGTGTCGGCATTTCTTGCAAATGAGATGCGGGACTTTGCGTTTCAAGAACCGCCCTAGGTTGAGCAGGCGACTGGGCCTCCGTGGACATGCTGGAAATTACAGAACCGCGGAGGCGTGCACGGTCAGTTCGAGCTGAATGGATGCGCGTCTCGTCTCGTTTGGCATCGCCCCTGAGAGAGACTCCGACCGTTGGAGAATTCGGTTGAGCAACTAAGCCTGACGCCGCGACGTTTGACTGTTTTAGCGTGGGGACATTCGCGGGCGCCTCCTGGTCCGCTTCGCCAATCGGCAAGTGGCCCACCCAAGTCCCAATACCGAAGCAGAGAACGGAGAACAGCGCGAAGACAACAACGAGAGCTACTTGGTCGCGTACGGACTCCCGCCTTCGCGTCGGACCTTTGGGTTTTGATTCATTGCCCTTCGCTTGGGGGCCACTCTGGACAACAGCGGCTCGCAACAGCGTGAGATCCGATTCCACTGCGGGTATGTTCGGGCGAAGATTCGTCATACTTGCTCTGTCAGTATCTGAAGAGCGAGGCCGTGCTTCTTCGCGCTTATTGAACTCTGACGTTGCGACATATTCCGAACCATTACCGGGTTCGTCCAAGTCTGCCTGCTGAAGGAATGGCCGCTCTCGCGGGGATTTGCCTCCGGTCGATCGAAGGCCCGAAGTTTCGTGACTGGGCATTAGCGCCGGGCGAGCTATCGCCTCTGGCATGGTGCGCTGGGCGGAGGGCCACGGGGCGATCTCTGGTCGTGGAGGAACGAAGGGCGCGTCGTGGGCGACCGGCGAAACAGACTCCGGTACGTTCTCAGGCTTCTCTTCGAGCGGAACGGACGACGATTCTTCTTGCTGCGCAAACTTCTCTTCGAATTCCGACATCAGGCTGAACCACTTTTGCTGGCGCGAATCGCTAGAGCTGTCCTCGTGCGGTGATGGCGACCCAATTTCGTCAACAGTCGCGGTCCGCGGTGGCTCCAAACCGATCGGAGAAGGTGCATCAGCGGGAGATGGGCTTTGTGACTCGATCCACTCCCGGATTCGCAGGCACGCGTCAGCAGGCATGTTCACGAATCGCACCCCCGCCTGTCGACTTGAGGATGCAAGCCACACGATTTCGGCGATCGTTTCGAGTCGGATCTCGGAGTGAGGCAGCTGGATGACGAGCTGCACTTGTTTCTGATCGTGCAGAGGCGCGACGGCTTGAAAAGCAAGACCGTCCTCGCTCAGATTGAGAATAATTCCCCCGTTGTCGGGGACGATATCGAGATAGGCCAGAGCGCCCAGGGGCTGGCGCACTTTGGTCCGCCGGCCCTCAGGCGGCATCGAACTGTCCGTGAAGATTACCGCATCCGACATGGTCTGCGTATCCTACTACTCCCCTTGCCGTAGAGGCCGACAAAACTCACGTATCATCGGAATTCGAGGCAGCTGACAATTGCCCGGTACAGACCTTGCACCTGGCTTGCCAACTCCTTTAGCCTAGCCAATCGCGCGCGACCAGAAATCACTGATAACACTAACAAACCGTTGTAATTACGGGCATGCATGGACCTGTATAGGTAAGACGCGATCATTCCCCGCAACAGGGCCATCGGTGCGGGTAATATGCTCACGAATGGAGACCACACGACCCTGAAGACGCTGACTAATCGCGCCCGGAGGGTTCGGATTCCCATGATTCGCCGTGGACCGGCCCGCGGACAGTAGAAACGGGCCGCAGCAAACAATCGAGGGGCGTTACCAGATCCGCTGTAACTGCTTACCCCACTTCACCTTGCAAAATCCCGCAGCCGCCCGACTGCGTCGACTCTGAGTGTCTGACACATTCGTGGAGGCCACCACTGATTTTGCAAACGCCTTGGCAGTCGGTCGGCCAACGAGTGCCATGGCCTACTTTTCGGCCTGTCAGACGCGCTTCCCAGCGTCCGTGTAGCACCGCGGAACTCTCGCCGTCACGCAGCCGGTTGCTAGAGCAACCAAATCACGAGTGATTGGAGAAGAATGTTCATGGCTCAGGTATCAGACCCGCTGGCCGTTTCCGAGTGGAATGGCCCAGAGCTGGATTTCCCTGAAAAGGGTGCTTGTATCCATCATCTGATCGAAACACGGGCGACGAAGGCACCGGGCAAGATCGCCATCGATTTTGAAGGACATACGATTACGTATCGGGAGCTCAACGAGCGAGCGAACCAACTGGCACATTGGCTCCGGAGCCGCGGTGTGGGACCAGAGGTGCTGGTCGCCATTTGCGTCGAACGCTCGATCGAGATGATTGTCGCGTTGCTTGGCGTCCTAAAATCGGGTGGTGCTTACGTGCCGCTCGACCCGGAGTTCCCGCCGGACCGCTTGCGCTACATGCTGGAGGATTCAAGTCCAGCGGTTCTGCTGACACAAACATCGCTCGCATCACTGCCCGACAACCTTGGACTTGCAATTGAGACTTTCCATGTCGATCGCGATGCACATTTGCTGACGAATCAGCCAACCGACAATCCCCCTTCTAATGTCGGCCCGGACAATCGTGCGTATGTGATCTACACCTCCGGCTCGACGGGACGACCGAAGGGCTGCGAACTGATCCATCATGGTGTGGTGAATTTCATGAAGTCGATGCAGTTGGTGCCGGGGATGAATGACGCCGACGTCGTAATGGCGGCGACCACCGTATCGTTTGATATCGCCGTGCTGGAGTTGCTGATGCCTCTAGCGGTTGGCGCACGCATCGCGCTTGCTTCTCGCGCGACAGCTAGAACGCCGCAAACACTTCGCAAGTTCTTGCGCGACCAATCTGTCACTATCGCGCAGGGCGCGCCGACAACTTGGCGCCTCCTCGTCGACTCCGGATGGGAGGGACAAGCTGACCTGACGATCCTTTGCGGCGGGGAGGCGTTTCCGCGCGACTTGGCAAACGAGCTCGTCCGACGCGTGCCTGTGGTGTGGAATATGTACGGACCGACGGAAACGACGATTTGGTCGACACTTCATCGAGCCTGTACCGGCACTCAGCCGGTTCCCATCGGGCGGCCGATCCACAACACGCAAATCTACATTCTAGATTCGAACTTGAAACCTGTGCCGCCCGGCGAATTTGGCGAAATCTTCATTGGCGGCGACGGTCTGGCTCGTGGATACCTGAACAAACCCGACGTTACCGCCGAGCGCTTCATCCGGAATCCTGTTCCCGACCAGCCAAGCCCGCGCATCTATCGGACTGGTGACTTGGGTCGATTCCTGCCCAACGGCGACATTCAGTACGAGGGACGCTGCGATCATCAAATCAAGATTCACGGTGTGCGCGTCGAGCCAGAAGAGATCGAAAAGCCTGTCCTGGAATTTCCAGGCGTCAAGCAATGTCTCGTAATGGCACGTGCAGACGCCACTGGAGATAAGCGGCTAGTCGCATATATGGTTCCACGACCTGACCAGACGATTCAGCTCCCCGCCCTACGGGAGTATCTGACGACGAAGCTGCCAAAATACTTGGTTCCCTCAGGCTTCGTTTGCCTCCCGGAATTTCCGGTTACGTTCAACGGCAAAATCGACCGCAACGCGCTTCCGGACCCGGAGCAACCCGTCGGCGGCAACGGCGTCGCGGAGGGTCCGCGTGATGACATCGAATACCGCCTGGTTACGATCTGGGAAGACGTGTTGCGGGTTAAACCTGTGGGGCTGCGCGACAACTTCTTCGACCTTGGCGGCCACTCGTTACTTGCGGCGCGCCTTTTAGGCCGTGTAGAGCAGTCGATCGGAAAGGAGCTTCCCCTTGCTGCTCTGCTCGATGCGCCAACAATCGAGGAGCAGGCGAAGATCATTCGTGGGCACAATGGCGTCGCTGCGTCCAGTTCCGGCCGGCGGCCGGAGATCCCGCTCTTCTATTTAGGCGCCGACCCTACGTTCCAGCCGCTCTCGCAGCGGCTGCGCGCTCTGCATCCCTTTCACAGTCTCGGAGTTCAGGCTTCTCTCGTTCGAACGCTCGCTGACCGTTCTCTCGAATCGATAGCCGGGCATTTTGTCGACGCGATCAGAGAGAGAAGACCCCATGGTCCGTACATGCTTGGCGGTTGGTGTGCGCACGGCTTGCTCTCATTCGAAGTGGCACAACAGCTTCGCGCAGCCGGTGAAGATGTGGCACTGGTTATGATGTTGGAAACAGCAAACCCGGTGTTCCTGCACGACTGCAGCGCCCTGGTGCGGCTCGGCAGGCGAGCGCAGTTGAAAATGAACTTATTCCATTTCGAGTATACGTACGTTCGTGGCTTGACGCGCGAGCGGGCACGGGACTACGTCTCTGGCCGTTTGCGGCGCAAGTTTTCACGCGTGGGCAGCGGGTTACGTCGAAACCAGACGGCATCTGCCGATCAACTAGCCACTGATGAGAAGAACTTGCTGGACGTCGTGTACGCGGCAGCGGACCGGTATGTTCCGAAGCCGTACGATGGCCCGATAACGCTCGTGCGCAGCCAGAAGAGCCTTTTGGGGATGCCTAATGACCCGCCGCTCGGCTGGGAGGCGTCTCTCTGCCCAAAATTGGAACTCTGCCAATGCGAGGGAAACCACTACACCATGTATATCGAACCGAACGTTGATAGGCTGGCTATAAAAATGGCGGCGTACCTTCAAAGTGCGGATAAGCGCGCACGCGAACGAACGTATTCTGCGCGACCGCTGATATAGGCGAGTCTCGAGCCCCGACTGGCGGAGCTCGGGCACATCGATGGTGCCGGCTGTCAACCTAATGTGCAGCTTGATTGCGGGGGACTTCTAGGTACCCCAGAATCTCGTCTTTGACGATCCGCGTCGCGACAATCTCCAGGGGTGTGCTGTTCCTTGCAGCAACGAACTGCACGACTTCATGAATCATCCGATCTTTCAGTTCAACGCACGATGGCTGAACGTATACGCATACCGTGTAGCTCTGTTTTTTCGGGTTGGTCGACTTCAGCACTAGCGCCACAGGACCAACCGGCGTCGGATTCGAACCGCGAAGTAATTCAAAAGGAATCGCTTCCATCTCGGTACGGTTAACCAGCTCATTTAGCTCGTCCTGATTTCTCAGGATTTGCACGTTTTGCGAGCCCACTTGGCCAGCCATATCAGCGAGCCGGTCAGTTGTCGCCTGCCACGCTTCACTACTCGCCTGCTGATTTTGTTCTAGTTGCCCAACACCTTGCTGCAATTTCGTTAAACGCTGGCCGGTGGCCGGATCACTGGCTGGCGATGAAACTGACGGAGCAGCCATTCGCGAAGGGTCCCCGGGAGTTGGCGAAATCTGGTACACGGCTCGGTCCGGATGCCTTGCAGGAATGGAGGCACGAAGTGGAGGATCCGAGGCACCCTGTTCGTGCTGAATTTGGCCCTTACGCCGAACACCAGCAACAGCAACATCTCTGGCTTCTTCCAGCCTTGTCAGACGGTCCTCAATTAGAGAAAGGCGCTGGTTCACTTCGGCGAGCGAAACGTCTGCGGTATTGCCCGATGCTGCTGCCGGCGCTGGCAGCAGCCGATAACCGATCAACGCCAGGGCAGCGATAAGTGCAAGGGCCAGAACCAGCCCTCCGATTCGAGAAGCCGGGTATGTGGGCGGAACGCGCGGCTGGACAAATGCTCGCCGGTCAAAATCGATTCCCCCGGACTTCTCAGTCATGAACGTGATTCCCCAACTGTCGTCGCCTCAAAACACATGGATTTGCGAGGGATACCGCTGGTTAAGGGAAATGACGACGTTTTGCGTGTCTTTCGCAAGTAGCCCCACCGTCTTCGTTCCAAACTCCTGGCGCGATCCTCGCATATCGATCTTGTAGTTACCGGGAGCCACAACCAGCAACATCGGCGTTTGCCCGACCAACCTGCCGTTGATGAAAATATCAGCTCCGCTCGGCACAGATCGAAGCAACAGCCTGGCTCCGTCGGGACCGGCGTTATCTTCCAATTCTTTCCGGTTAACTTCGTCTGGTGGCGGTCCTTTCCGCGCGGTCATAAACTCAGAACTTCTCAGTTCGGCCGTATCTCGCGCCGGATTGCGTTCCGGGCCAGCGGGTAGATAGGACGGGGGCCTTACCGGCTGAGGCGCAACGGATGCTCTCGGAGTCATCACGGCCGATTCAGTTTCCTGCCCGGCGCACGCGCACACAGTGGCAAGGACGGCAATCGCGAGCGCCGCAGCGCTTATAACCCTTCGCATGGACCCTCGTTTTGGCGATTTGTCACCACCTCAGCTTTGCAGCGAGGGCAGGTGGAGAAAGGTGACTAGAAACGACAGCAGGAGTCGTACCAAACTCAGCGTTACTCCGCTGCCCTTGGATACTCCCGTCCATTTGACCGACCGTAAAGTCCTGGTTTTCCGTTGTGAAGTCAAGCCTCGATAGGATTTTCTGTGGCACGTGATCGCGACCACGTCCGAAGTGTACCCAAAAAGTGACATAAGCGAGTGCGTCTCGATTTATGCCGGTCTTGGTGGGCAAGAGATCAGGCCCCAGACAGCATTGTTCGTTGGTAAGGAACGTGCTTCCCGGTCTAGTCCAGCGTTGTTGGTGTGCTTTGACCGGATGTGCGGCAACGGCTGTGCGGCGGATGTGCCCAACAGCAACGGTTATGCCGCAACGGATGTGTGGTGGGTGTATCGCAGCAGCGACGGTGCGACGGCAGCGGCGACGAATGTGCGCCAGCAGAACGGTTGTGAGACGGACGCGGGGCAGCGGCGACGAATGCGTGGTAAGCGATGTGTGGCGGCAGCGGTAGCGGATCTGCGGCAACGAACGTGGGACGGATGTGCCGCAGAGGGTGCGCCGCAACAAGTGTTAGTCGACCAGACAGTTGAAAACACGGACGGACTATGGCCGAAATGACCGTTCTCCAACTTGAGACCGCGACTCAAGTGGAATCGGGCGCCGCACGCCTGCCTTTCACCGAGCGCGGTGCATTACGCTTGGTCGTTCCACATCATTCATTCTTCGGAAGTTGCGTCAGCTCGCTGGCTGCGCTTCTGGCGCGCAAACCTTCGGCGGGCCGCTACTCCGCGAATTATTTCCTAAGGTTGCCCAGTCTCCGGCGCCGCCGATTTGCAGGCCTCTCCGTGAGCACCTCGCTCCTGCTGCACTGTCTGGCCGTTCTTGTGATTGTTTACTCGCCGCCGCTGACTCCTGCGCGTGTAACACCTGTCGAAACCGTCTCAACCACGGTGGAAAGAATCTATTATCAAGTTCCGGTGGCGGATGACCCGCCGAAAGTACCCCGGATCGTGCCCAAGGGACCTGGCGGCCAACCCGGTGGGGGATCTGTGACGATCCACCTCCCAGCCTTGGCTAGCACTGTACAGCGCCCAAACATTACGATCGTCTCGAACCCAGTTCATCCAGACAATTTTCATCAAACGATTTTTCAACCTGCGATACCCCCCGAGGTGAAGATCACCACGGACCAAAAGGTGCCGAACATAGTCATGGGGCAGGACTTACAGTCGGTAAAAGCGCCGTTCGATTCCAGCGCTGCGCGCCCGGCTCAGTTCAATCGTCAAGTGTCGGACGTCAACGCCCCGACTGTTTCGGACGGTTCATCGAAGCAGCCCATGATGGCCTTTCTGAAAACCTCTGATTCCCCGCAGTTAACGATCCCTGTGTCCTCCGGCGGCGCTCCCATTGAGAGAACGAGCTCCCCGTCGGCATCATCGCCGGCAAAACCAGCAAATGCGGCAGGATTGATGGTCCTCGGCGTGGATCCTGCGCCACCCAATAGCCAGTTTTCGTTGCCCGCCGGGAACCGGTGGGGACAGTTTTCGATTGCTCCGCCACCGGCTTCCGTTGGCTCTCCAGGTGGGAGTCCCTCGGTCGCTCCATCCGGAGGTAAGATCGCGGGGCTGGCGGAGGGAGATCCTAGCAAGGCAGTCGGCCCGGGTTCTGTGGGAGGCGGTGGCGGAAAATCGGAAGCCGACAACGCAGTGAGTATCTCCGGAGCCGCATCGAGTTTGAGCGCGGAAGGCGGGACGCTCGACCCAGCGCTGGCGATGGGGATGATTTATCCCATTGCTCCGCCTCCACTTAACGTGCGGCGGAATACCATGGTTATCTCCGCTGGGCCGATCGGTGGAGGCGGGTTAAACGTCTACGGAGCATTGAAGTGCGGCAAGATCTACTCAGTTTTTCTCCCCATGCCCGACCGTAACTGGACGATGCAATACTGCGACAGCTCAGCAAAACCGACCAGTGTCTCCTCTGCGGGATACACAACCGTACTCAGGCTCGAGGACCCGTTGAGGCCCCCTGATGCGGATCTGTTGCACCGCTTTGATTTCAAGAGAATTCCCGTCCCGATTGACAAGGCCCATCGTTCAATCATCCTGAAAGGCACGATTGCCGTCGACGGAACGGTTCAGCATGTAGTTGTTTACCAAGGACTTCTGCCAAAAATGGACGAGGCGGCTCGGCTCGCCTTCTCTCGTTGGCGATTCAAGCCCGCGACTCGAGACGGCAAACCCGTCGCCGTAGAAGTGCTGGTAGGGATTCCCCCCGAAATTGGCCAAGATCGGATCAGCCGCTGAGGCCGAACGAGTTCCTTAGCACACCCATATGGCAACGACAATCAGCGACGACACACGGCGGGGCACAGGAGAGACCAATCGGAGACACAAGAGACGCTCGCGGCAAAGGGGTTCAGTGGCGATGTATGTGTCTCTTTTTCTGCACGCTTGCCAGGCCTCAAAAGATGACACTGTTACCGTAAGGCCGCAAAT